>OGRE01000378.1_pt1 | contig 51243 bp, 44 predicted proteins | sample 1553421 | NCBI WGS metagenome assembly OGRE01 (sample SAMEA2580076, study PRJEB22360) | human gut metagenome | biome: human gut; feature: human-associated habitat; material: faeces | place: Denmark | collected 2008/2010 | reverse complement strand
CGCCGACACGCTGCTCGCGCGGATCATACGCATGGTACAGCAGGCGCAGGGCAGCAAGGCTCCCGTGCAGCGCATAGCCGACCGTATCGCTTCGGTGTTCGTGCCGACGGTCATCGGGCTGTCCGCGCTGACTTTCGTGCTTTGGCTCGTCATCGGGGGAGAAGCCTATTTCTCGCATGCGCTGTTGTCGGCCGTTTCGGTGCTGGTGATCGCCTGCCCCTGCGCGCTGGGGCTCGCCACTCCGACGGCGCTGATGGTGGGTATCGGGCGCGGGGCCGAGAATCAGATCCTGATCAAGGACGCGGCGGCGCTCGAGCAGATGTGCCGTATCGACACGATGGTACTGGACAAGACCGGAACCCTGACCGAGGGACGTCCCTCGGTCACGGAGTGGATCGACGTCGTCCCGCCGTCCGACGGACTTTACGATGCCGTCTATTCCGCCGAGATGAAGTCCGAGCATCCGCTGGCTTCGGCCGTCACGGCCTATCTGGCCGGCCGGGGCGCCCGGCGCCGGGAGGTGGACTCGTTCGAGAGCCTGACCGGTCGCGGCATTGCTTTCCGTTGCGACGGAGCGTCTTACTGGATCGGAAGCCGGGCGTTGCTCGAGACTCGCGACGTCCGTCCGTCCGTAGAACTGCTCGCGCGTATCGACCGTCTGGAGCAGGAGGGCGCGGGAACCGTATTCGTCGGACAGGACGACCGCTTGCTGTCGGTCGTCGTCGTCAGCGATCCGCTCAAGGAGACGACCCGCGAAGCGCTGGAGCAGCTCCGACGGCGGCATATCCGTCTGGTCATGCTGACCGGCGACAACCGTCGGGCCGCCGCTGCGCTGGCCGGGCGGTTGGGCATCGACGACTTCCGGGCCGAGATGATGCCCGACGACAAGGAACAGTACGTGCGACGGTTGCAGGCCGAGGGTCGTCGCGTAGCGATGACGGGCGACGGGATCAACGACTCGCAGGCGCTGGCGCGGGCTGACGTGAGCATCGCTATGGGGCGCGGGACCGATGTGGCGATGGACGTGGCGATGATTACGCTGATGAACTCCGACTTGTCGCTGCTGCCCAAGGCCTATGCGCTTTCGCGCAGTACCGTGCGCCTGATCCGCGAAAACCTGTTCTGGGCTTTCGTCTACAACCTGATCGGCATACCGATCGCGGCCGGAGCGCTCTATCCCTTGTGCGGGTTGTTGCTGAGTCCGATGTTGGCCGGAGCCGCTATGGCTTTCAGCTCGGTGTCGGTCGTTGCGAACAGCCTGCGTCTGAAATGGAAAAAACTTTAAACGATTATCCGATGAAAAAGAGATTCAAGACCAACGCCAAGTGCGGAGGATGCGTCGCCAAGATCGGCGAACAGCTGAACAAAATGGCCAAGCCGGAAGAGTGGTCGATCGACCTTGCCTCGCCGGAGAAATTGCTGACGATCGATACCGACGAGCCCTCGGAGGCTGTCGTTCGAGCCGTGTCCGAAGCGGGCTTCAAAGCCGAGCCGCTCGATTGAGGCACAGCCTGTCCGATGCTTTCGGCCGTGTGCCCGTTCGGATCCGCGGCCGAAGACGAATAGAATGGGGCATTCCACGATTCTGCGCATGCGGAACGGGAATGTCCCGGTTTTCGTATGCCCGTCGCGTGTCGGTCGGTTTTTCGTTTCAGTCGGCCTGGTTCCTTGTCTTTCCTGCCGGATTCGGCCGGCCGTGCATGGCGGGCCGTTGTCGTCGTTTCGACCGGCGGCAGGGCTTCTCCATCCTTTCGGCTGCGTATGGCCGGCTGTGCGGGACCGTCCTTCGGGCGTTTGGGTACGCCGCGCGGAGTCTGCCGGAGAAACGTTCTTCCGTACCGTCCGAACATCGGAAAAACTGCCGCTTCGCGTTTCGCGCGGCGGATCCGTTGCCGTCGCGTGCCGCGTGTGTTTTCTGTCCGGACGGGAAAACGGGGATCGGCTTTCGGAATCAGGTAATTGTATGCTTTAATGTACCATGCATGCTTGTCTCCGGATTTCTATAATCTGTCAGCCGCGGCATGTGGCCGCAGCTTGCGTATCCGGTTAGGCTGCTACTATGAGATTTCCTTCGTCGGAAGTGATTTCATACGGGGAAAAACCGGACGTATCGGAGACTCGAGAGCCGGTACGGTCAACGGATATTATTGGGGCGGAATTATTCTCATGCTTTTCCATGTTCTCGCATCGCCGGACCGGGTTGTCCGTGTATTTCTAACCGGCGCGTATTTCGGGAAGGGCAGGGAGCCCGGTTTCGTCCGGGAAAGCGGGCGTCGTCCGGGAAGCGCTACTCGCTCCTTTGCTCGTCGTTCTCGGTCAGTTCGCGCAGCGTGTAGACCAGCGGGCCGGCGAACGCTTCGCGGCGGTACGGGCACTCCTCGACCGAGCAATGGTTGCAATGGCGTTCCTCGCACGGGTCCGAGTGTACCGAAAAGAGCACCCGGTCCGAGAAGCTTTGCTCGATCACCCGCTTGAGCTCCTCGCAGGCCTTGTGCCCCTGCCGGACCGTATAGTACCACGGCAGCGTCAGGTCGCAGTCGATATAGGCGTAGCTCCCGTAGCGGATGATTTTCAGGTTGTGGATGTCGATCCAGTCGGGACGGGGACGGCGCGATACGGTTTCGAGCATTTTTTCGAGGTATCGTTCGTCGGCCGTGTCCATCAGGTCCGATGCCGTTTTGCGCAGGATCGAGATTCCGGTCCATGCGATGATGCCGCCGAAGAGCATGGCCAGCGCGCTGTCGATCCACCCGATGCGCGTTACGTAGAGCAGTACGAGGCCGGCGACCAGCCCGATCGTCGAGTACGTGTCGGATTGGAGATGCCTGCCTCCGGCTACGAGCGCGACCGAGTCGTAGCGCCGCCCGGTCCGGATGCTGTAAAGGCCCAGCAGGTAGTTTACCGCTCCCGCCGCCGCTACGATCGCGATGCCCGTGTCGAGCTGCTCGATCTGCGAGGGTACGAACAGCCTGCGGACGCCTTCGTAGACGATAGCCGCTCCGGCCAGCAGGATCAGCAAGCCTTCGATCGAGGCCGAGATCAGCTCGATCTTGCCGTATCCGAACGGATGGTTGCGATCGGCGGGTCGGGCGGCCCGGTACAGGCTGTAAAGGCTGATCAGGCCCGCCGTTACGTTGACGATACTCTCCATCGCATCGGTCAGCACACCGACCGAATTGGTCAGGAAATAGGCGGCGAACTTGCCTGCCATCAGCATGACCGAGCACAGTACGATGCGTCGCTGCACCCGCTGCTTGACTTGTTCTTTTTCCCGGATTTCCATAGAACCTTGATTCCGTAGGCAAAGATAGCGTTTCCATATCAATAACCATACGGAATATCGGGGGCGTGGGGCGGCCCGCTTTACGGCGGCCGCGCCCTATACCTTTTGTTTCGACGCGCAGAGAAAGCGAGCGCGGAAGCGTTCCGTTGCGGTCGGGGAGCGACGGTTTTCCCTGCTGGCGTTTTGTCTGGCCGTTTTATTGCATACCTTTACGATAATCGTCGTGCACGGCGATTCTAAAGGAGAATGCGTTATGAAAAGAATTGTTTTGCTCCGTCACGGAGAGAGCGAGTGGAATCTGCAGAACCGGTTCACGGGATGGACCGATGTCGATCTGACCGAGCGGGGAGTGGCCGAGGCCCGCGAGGCAGGGGAACTGCTCGGCCGGGAGGGATTCTCTTTCGGCAGGGCCTATACTTCCTATCTGAAGCGGGCCGTCAAGACGCTGGATTGCGTGCTCGACCGCATGAATCTGGACTGGATTCCGGTCGAGAAGACTTGGCGGCTGAACGAAAAGCATTACGGCATGCTGCAGGGACTCGACAAGAGCGAGACCGCCGGGCGGTACGGCGAGGAGCAGGTGCTCGTCTGGCGCCGCAGCTACGATGTGGCTCCCGATCCGATCCCCGAGGACGATCCGCGCAATCCGCGCTTCGAGGCCCGCTACCGCGAGGTGCCCGACCGCGAGCTGCCGAGAACCGAGTCGCTCAAGGATACGATCGAGCGGACGATGCCCTATTGGAAGTGCATCCTGTTCCCCTCGCTGAAGGATTACGACGATCTGCTGGTCGTCGCTCACGGCAACAGCCTGCGGGGTATCGTCAAGCATCTCAAGCACGTTTCCGACGATGAAATCGTCCGACTGAACCTGCCTACGGCCGTACCCTACGTTTTCGAGTTCGATGGCGGGCTGAACCTCGTGCGCGACTATTTCCTCGGCGATCCGGAGAAGATCCGGAAGATGATGGAGGCCGTCGCCAGTCAGGGAAAAAAGAAGTGACCGGAGACTCTCGTTCTCCGGAAATGCGACAATAGATGAAAATGCGGGGTCAGTTCCGACCTCTCTGAAACGAATTTGGCTATGAATACGAAAATCGAGAAAATTCTGGGAAGCGAGGCCTCTTTCTACCTCGATCATGTCTGCCGGAAGATCGGCAAAAGACTGATCCATGCGCCCTCGTCCGATACGGTCGACCGGCTTTGGGTTGGGACGGACCGCAACGTGCGTACGCTCTGTAGCTTGCAGACCCTGCTCGGACACGGCCGGCTTGCCGGGACGGGCTACCTTTCGATCCTTCCGGTCGATCAGGGCATCGAACATACGGCAGGCGCCTCGTTCGCACCCAATCCTCTTTATTTCGATCCGGAGAATATCGTTCGCCTGGCGATCGAGGGAGGCTGCAACGCCGTAGCGTCTACTTTCGGCGTGCTGGGTGCCGTCGCGCGACGGTACGCACATCGGATTCCCTTCATCGTCAAGCTGAACCATAACGAGCTGGTCAGCTATCCGAACACCTATAATCAGGTGATGTTCGGTACGGTCGAGGAGGCGTGGAACATGGGGGCCGTCGCGGTCGGGGCTACGGTCTATTTCGGCTCGCCCGAGAGCCGTGCGCAACTGGTCGAGGTGGCCGGGGCCTTCGAGCGTGCCCACGAGTTGGGCATGGCGACGATTCTGTGGTGCTACCTGCGTAACGGCGCGTTCAAGAAAGACGGGAGCGACTACCATGCGGCGGCCGACCTGACCGGTCAGGCCGATCATCTGGGCGTGACGATTCAGGCCGATATCGTCAAGCAGAAGTTGCCTTCGGGCAACGGAGGGTTCCGGACCGTAGGGTTCGGCAAGACGAGCGACGCCATGTACGACCTGACGACCGACCATCCGATCGACCTGTGCCGCTATCAGGTGGCCAACGGCTACATGGGGCGTGTCGGTCTGATCAACTCGGGCGGCGAGTCGCACGGGGCGGACGATCTGCACGATGCCGTCGTGACGGCCGTGGTCAACAAGCGGGCCGGAGGCATGGGGCTGATCAGCGGTCGCAAGGCGTTCCAGCGCCCGATGAGCGAGGGTGTCGAGCTGCTCCATGCGATTCAGGACGTTTATCTTGACGGCGATATCACGGTGGCTTGAGGCGAGCGGCGCGGGACGAGGATCAAGCGCCGCTCATGTTTTTCTTCGCCCGTTACGGAAACGGCATGCGGAGCGTTTCGGGGAGGCTTTCGGTCTCCCCGAAACGTGACCGGCGTAGGCCCGCTTGTCCCCCCCGAACGGGGGCGGCGGCCCCCCTGCCGCGTCCGGGCGGCGGCCGGCTCAGGCATGGAACATCCGGAAGACCGTCGGTCGAACCTCCGGCTCCGGATGCGGAACGGCCGACAGTCCGGCTCGCCGGCAGGCGAGCGAGGGGCGGACAGAAAAATAATTCGGCTTAGAGGCCTCCGAGGGCTTTGCGGCGGCATGTATCGGTTCCGCTTATCGATGTATAAGTATATGTGATCGATATTTTATGATGATAATTATTTGTGATATATATTTGTTTCCGAAAAGGAACAATCACTATAAACCGAATAAAAACAGAAAACTATGGAACCGATTATCAATTCCAGTCTTCCTGAATTCAAGGTTCAGGCATTCCACAACGGCAGTTTCAAGACCGTCAGCAGCGACGATGTGAAGGGCAAGTGGGCGATCTTCTTTTTCTATCCGGCCGACTTTACGTTCGTCTGCCCGACCGAGCTGGTCGATATCGCCGAGAAGTACGAGCAGTTTCAGGCGATGGGCGTTGAGGTTTATTCCGTGAGCACCGATTCCCATTTCGTACACAAGGCATGGCACGACGCCTCGGACAGCATCCGCAAGATCAAGTATCCGATGCTGGCCGATCCGACCGGAGCGCTGAGCCGGGGCTTCGGCGTGATGATCGAGGACGAGGGCATGGCCTATCGCGGTACGTTCGTCGTGAACCCCGAGGGGCGGATCAAAATCGCCGAAATTCACGACAACAACATCGGGCGCAACGCCGACGAGCTGCTGCGCAAGGTGGAGGCGGCACAGTTCGTTGCCTCGCACGACGGCGAGGTGTGCCCTGCCAAGTGGAAGAAGGGCGAAGCTACGCTGAAGCCGAGCATCGATCTGGTCGGTAAGATTTAGTTTTTCGGCGAGCGGTCGGACCGGCCTTCCGAAGCCGGTCCGATCCGTTCTCCGTCGGATTTCGGTTCATGAACGATTCAATACGATAGAGCCATGCTGGATGCATCCTTCAAGGAGCAGGTCCGCTCCATTTTCTCCGGCCTCAAGGCCGATTATACGTTCGATATGGAAGTTGCGCCGCAGCACGAAAGCCGTGGCGAGCTCGTCGAGCTGCTCGGCGAGGTAGCCTCGTGCTCCGACCGGATCGCTTGCCGCGAGCGCCCGGGCGAAGGGTTGCGCTTTTCGCTGCTGAGGAACGGCGAGCCGACCGGGATCTCGTTCCGGGCCGTGCCGACCGGTCATGAGTTCTCGTCGCTGCTGCTGGCCGTGCTCAATGCCGACGGCCAGGGCAAGAACTTTCCCGACCGGAGCGTCTGCGACCGGGTCCGGGCGCTGAACGGTCCGATCCGCCTGACGACCTATGTGTCGCTGACGTGTACGAACTGTCCCGATGTCGTGCAGGCCCTCAATGCGATGGCTACGCTGAATCCGGGCGTAGAGCACGAGACGGTCGACGGGGCGATCCATCAGGCCGAGGTGGCCGCGCTGAACGTTCAGGGCGTTCCGTCCGTTTTTGCCGACGGCGAGTTGCTGCACGTAGGACGGGGCGATTTCGGCGAGTTGCTTGCGAAGCTGGAGGCCCGCTACGGGATCGATGCCGCGGGAATCGAGGCTGTCGAGCGCCGTTTCGACGTCGTTGTGCTCGGGGGCGGACCCGCCGGCGTTTCGGCCGCGATCTACTCGGCCCGCAAAGGACTGAGCGTGGCCCTCGTGGCCGAGCGCATCGGCGGGCAGGTCAACGAGACGGTCGGTATCGAGAACCTGATTTCCGTTCCCGAAACGACCGGTCGCGAGCTGGCCGGTCGGCTCGCGGAGCATCTCGGCCGTTATCCGGTCGAGGTGTTCGAGCACCGTCGGGCCTCGAAGGTCGAGGTGGCGGACGGACTCAAGAGCGTGGCGACTGAGACCGGCGAGCGGTTCGTGGCTCCGGCGCTGATCGTCGCTACGGGCGCCCGCTGGCGACGCCTGAACGTGCCGGGCGAGCGGGAGTATACGGGGCGTGGAGTCGCTTTCTGTCCGCATTGCGACGGACCGTTCTACAAGGACCGTCCGGTCGCGGTTGTCGGAGGCGGCAACTCGGGCGTCGAGGCGGCCATCGATCTGGCCGGCATCTGTTCGCATGTGACCGTGCTGGAGTTCATGGATTCGCTGAAGGCCGACGTCGTGCTTCAGGACAAGTTGCGGAGCCTGCCGAACGTCGAGGTGTTCGCTTCGGTGCAGACGACATCCGTCGAAGGCGACGGCTCGAAAGTGACCGCCGTGCGGCTCAAGGACCGTGCGAGCGGCGAGGAGCGGACGATTCCGCTCGACGGCGTCTTCGTGCAGATCGGACTGTCGGCCAACAGCGACCTGTTCGACGACTTGCTGGAGCGGAACCGGGCCGGCGAGATCGTTATCGACGACTATTGCCGGACGGGCATTCCCGGCGTTTATGCGGCGGGCGATGTCTCGACGGTTCCCTACAAACAGATCGTCGTGGCGATGGGAGAGGGAGCGAAAGCCGCTTTGTCGGCTTTCGACGACCGGGTTCGCGGCGTGATCGGGTAGAGAAGAGCCGCACGGAAAGTCCGCTTCCCGCTGGCGGGGCGAGCTCCCGGATGGAAAGATTGAGCATATCGGCTGTCGAGGAGTTGCAACCCCTCGATAGCCGATACGTTTTTCGAACGCTCCGGATTTCGGACGACGAGCGAGGAGACACCGGCGGGATATCTAACCGGAATTCTGAGAGAAGGGGCGTGGACGTTCTGCTCTTCCGGCCGTATGCTGCCTTTGTTTTCTTCAGGTTTGCACAGCCCGTCGAGCTGCGGCCGCGTCTTCGGACACCGTATGTTTGGTGATGCTTTGGCGTGAATACGGTCTTTTCTGCGATTTTGTCGGGCGTCTGCCGGAGGCGCTTCGAGGAGGCTCGTGCTTTTGTGCGTATGCTTGCAGGAGGGCGTCGGCCGTTCGAACATGGGTTGTGGAAAGTTCGGGAAAGGGGCTATGCGCTCGTTCGGAGCGAATATCCGTTCATGTCGTAAAAGCAAGGCGTAAGGTAACAGGGGGTAGGGGATGCCGTATCGGAGTGCCTTGTGGTGCGGGACCGTGCAACGGTCGTAAATGCAGAAACGGGTTGCGATATAAATCGCAACCCGTTTCTTTGGTGGAAGCACAGGGATTCGAACCCCGGACCCTCTGCTTGTAAGGCAGACGCTCTGAACCAGCTGAGCTATGCTTCCTTCTTCATGCAACCCGTTGTTTCCCGATTGCGTGTGCAAAGGTAGGTAAAATATTTTTACTTCCAAATATTCGCTCGCTTTTTTTTCCTTTTCTTTTGAAAAATGATCTTTTTCGGGAAATCAGGGCCACGCGACGGAAAAAACATGCCGGCCGGACTCGAAACGATATGCGACCCGAAGTCCGTAGTAACGTCCCACTGCGTTGACCAGCGCCAGTCCGAGCCCGGTCGATCCTTCTTTTTTACTTCCTTGGTAAAAGCGCTCGAAAATGCGCTCTCCGTCGAGCGACGCGTCGCCGTCATTGGCTACCGAAAGCGTACGATCCTCTATGTCGATTCGGATGCCGCCGCCCGCCGCCGTATGGATAAAGGCATTCTTGACCAGATTCGCCACGAGCACCGATGTCAGCGACTCGTTCATCCGAACCGCGAGCGGTCCGGCGCAATTCACCGAGCATGCGATGCCCCGCGATTCGTATATCTCTTCGCAAAGAGCGACTTGTTCGCGAACCAGACCGGCTATATCGACTTCCGTACTCTCGGGGAACTGCCCGTTGTCGATCTTCGTCAGAAGCAGCAGGGTTCTGTTGAGCCGTACGATGCCGCCCAGCGTCCGTTGCATCTGGAACAGCTCGCCCATTTGCTCTTCCGTGAGCTCGGTCCGGTCCAGCAGCCATTCGAGCCGGTTTCCGAGCACGGCCAAAGGCGTCTGCAACTCATGAGAGGCATTGCCGATAAACTGCTTCTGCCGATCGAACAGCTCGTCGGAACGGTCGGCGGCCCGTTGCGCCGCTTCGTTGAGCCGGCGGAATTCCGATATGTTCGTATCGTCCGGAACCGGAGGATTGTTCCTCCCGGGCACGTAGCCGTCGAGCCAGCGAAGCAAGGCATAAAGCGGACGCATGCTGCGGTGGAGAACCCATACGGTCACGCCGACGATCGTAACCAGCAACAGGAAGTAGAGGGAAACGACCCACCCCAGAATCGTCTCGAGCAAATCGTCCTTTTCGAACGTAGGAGTGGCTACCTTCAGTTCGAAATAGTTCCCGTCCCGGTCCTGAAACACGGTCGTCAGTATCCGGGCCGGCTCCGTCTCGTCCTTTTCGGGAATAAACACTTCGGCGTCATAGTAAACGATGCGGGGGTGTTCCGAAGCATAAGCCTCGTCGACCGGAGCGATCGAATAGCTGTTGTTCGAACCGCTGTTCAGTGAGGGCAGCGTGCGACCTGCCAGCATCCGCGTGACGATCAGCTCCGAATAGTCTTCCAGGGCGTCGTCGGCCTCGTCGTTGATTTCGTCGACCATCGCTGCATAAAACAGCACGGCCCAAAGGGCCAGCAGCGGCAGCAGAACGAGCGAAAGGCGGAGCGCGATGCGATAGATCAGTTTCATGCGACAAGGGGATCAATCGGATTCGGATGCTACGAGCTTATAGCCGAACCCGTAAACGGCCTTGACCTCGATGGATGCTCCGGCTTCGGCGAGCTTGCGACGAAGATTTTTCACCTGGGCGTACAGGAAATGAAAACTGTCCGCCTGATCGGCGTGATCACCCCATACGGCTTCGGCCAGCACCGTCTTGTCGACCAGATGTCCGGGTCGCTGCATGAAATAAAAAAGGATATCGTACTCCTTTTTCAGCAAAGAAAGTTCGCGGCCGGCCACCGAGACGCGCCGACTCTCGGGGTCGAGCGACACATTGCCCGAAACGACGGTCATATCTCCTCCGCTGCGGCTGCGGCGCAACACGCTTTTGACGCGGGCCAGCAACTCGGCCGTATGGAAAGGCTTGGCAAGATAGTCGTCCGCACCACGGTCCAGACCGAGTACCTTGTCCTCGAGCGAGTCGCGAGCCGACACGATGATCACGTTCTCCTTGCGGCGCAGCTCCTTGATCCGCTCGAGCAGCCGCAGCCCATTGCCGTCGGGCAGCATGATGTCGAGCAGGATGCAGTCGTAGTCGTATCCGGACACGCGCCTGTCCGCCTCGGCATAAGTCGCGGCCGTCTCGACCACGTACCCTTCCTGCCGCAGCGCACGTTGCATGACCTCCCGGAGCGAAGGCTCGTCCTCGACGATCAGAATCTTCATACGGCAAATGTACGGAATTGATTTTGTAAAGAAATTGAAACGAAGAAATATCGGCGGTTCAAAACGGTCTTTTGAAAAGCTCTTCGGCCGCCGGATGTCCGACCTTCCGCAAGGCCCGCAAGACGCCGCCTATGTCCTCAGCCGCGCAAAAAAGCGGGTCATCAGTTCCTCGCACTCGTCTTGCAGAACGCCTCCCCGGACCACTGTCTTCGGGTGGAACGGCGAGGGTGATAGCCGTCCGGCGCCCCGTTTGGGGTCGGACGCCCCGTAGACGACAGCGCCCAACTGGCTCCAGAAACATGCCCCGGCACACATCACGCACGGCTCGACGGTCACATAGAGCTTGCATTCGGCCAGATACTTTCCCCCGACGGACGAGGCGGCGGCCGTGATAGCCTGCATTTCGGCATGAGCCGTAGCGTCCGACAGCGTCTCGACCAGATTATGTCCTCGACCGACGATGCGGCCGTTCCATACGACGACCGCTCCGACCGGGACCTCGCCCTGCTCGAACGCCTTCCGCGCTTCGGTTAGGGCCTGCCGCATGAAACGCTCGTCTTCGCTGAGTTGTTCGTCTATCATTTTTCCTTATAGGTTCGGACGCCCGAAAGTTGCGGTCCTCGGAGAACCGCAACTTTCGCGTGCAAACAGAAACAAAAATAGCCGAAATATCGGAAACCGGAACGTCCGGCAGCAAAATTATTCGCTGAAGTCCAGATTGCTGGGTTTAGGCAATGCGTCCCATCCGCTTTCGTTCGTCGTCGCCACGGAACGGTCGACCACCTCGAAGCTCAGGTCGCTGAACCAAATCTTCCCCGTACCGTCCAATAGAGCGCCGTAGGCTAAGTTGGTTGCTTGCTGCAGTACCTCGAGTACGATCGTCGATACGGTGTTGTAATGCGGCTTCGGCTGGTCCATATCCCGAATGAGATCGGGGAACGAACGGTGTCCCCCGATCCCGGCCGCTCCATAATCTCCTTTTCCCGATTGGTCGGGTGTTTCATTTCGTCGGCAGTTGGTTTGCATTCGTTTCATAAGGCTTTCGATGCAAATGCAACTTTGCAAACTAAAAACGCATTTTGGGGGCTGTAAAGTTTAGTTGTATAATTATTATTTTGATAATCAGTGTAATATAATTATCGATTTCGCGCAAGATATTCCGATTCCTCGGTGCCGGTACGGTTCCGCAGCGGACATGAGCCGAAAGGTCGCTCGGTTCGGGCCGTGTGTTCCGCCATGCGTGTCCGGAAAAAAAACGGCCGGGAAGATTCCGGTTCGACTAAATTTGCTACCTTTGAAGTCCGTTTGCGGGCGTGCGGCGCCGACCGGGTATATCTCGCCCCAAAAGACAGGCTATGAAAAACGAAACGATGTACAGAACACACACCTGCGGAGAACTCCGCATGGAAAACCTGAATCAGACCGTCACGCTGGCCGGCTGGGTACAGAAAGTGCGCAACCTGGGCGCGATGACCTTCATCGACCTGCGCGACCGGTACGGCATCACGCAGCTGGTCGTCGAGGAGCACTCGTCCGCCGAGTTGCTCGAAACGGCCTCGCATCTGGGCCGCGAATACGTGATCCGCGCGACGGGCCGCGTCGTCGAACGGGCATCCAAGAACGCCAAGATACCGACCGGCGAAATCGAGGTGGTGCTCGAAAGCCTCGACGTGCTGAACGCTTCGCTGACTCCGCCGTTCACGATCGAGGATCAGAGCGACGGAGGCGACGAACTGCGGATGAAATACCGCTTTCTGGATCTGAGGCGCAATCCGCTCCGCAACGCGCTGATGCTGCGTCACCGGATGGCTCACGAGATACGTAACTTTTTGGATAGCCGGGGATTCCTCGAGATAGAAACTCCTTACCTGATCAAGTCCACGCCCGAGGGAGCGCGCGACTTCATCGTGCCGTCGCGGATGAACCCGGGCGAGTTTTACGCGCTGCCGCAGTCTCCGCAGACTTTCAAGCAGTTGCTGATGGTCGCCGGATACGACCGCTATTTCCAGATCGTCCGCTGCTTCCGCGACGAGGACCTGCGGGCCGACCGTCAGCCCGAGTTCACTCAGATCGACTGCGAGATGTCGTTCGTCGACCGCGAGGACATCCTGAACGTATTCGAGGATCTGGCCAAGTACCTGTTCCGGACGATTCTGGGCAAGGAGTTCACCGAAGCCTTCCCCCGCATCGGATGGACCGAGGCTATGGAAAAGTATGGCTCGGACAAGCCCGACCTGCGCTTCGGCATGACGTTCAACGATCTGAGCGAAGAGGCCCGGGGCAAAGGATTCGGCGTATTCGACTCGGCCGAGTATATCGGAGCGATCTGCGCCGAGGGCTGCGCCGGATACACGCGCAAGCAGCTCGACGCCCTGACCGAATTCGTCAAACGTCCTCAGATCGGAGCCAAGGGCTTGGTTTACGTGCGCTGCGAAGCGGACGGCAGCTATCGGTCGAGCGTCGACAAGTTCTACGGACAGGAGGACCTGGCCCGGTGGGCCGCCCGATGCGGAGCCAAGCCGGGCGACCTGCTGCTGATTCTGAGCGGTCCGAAAAAAAACACGCTATCGGCCTTGTGCGAGTTGCGGCTGGAAATGGGCGAGCGGCTCGGACTTCGTCCCCACGACCGGTTCGCGCCGTTGTGGGTCGTCGATTTCCCGTTGCTCGAATGGGACGACGAGACGCAGCGTTACTATGCGATGCACCATCCTTTCACGTCGCCCAAGAGCGAGGACCTCGCGTTGATGGACACCGACCCGGGTCGCGTCCGTGCCAATGCCTACGATTTCGTCGTGAACGGCGTCGAGGTCGGCGGAGGCTCGATCCGTATTTTCGACTCGGAGCTCCAGCAGAAAATGTTCCGCGTACTGGGCTTCTCGGCCGAAGAGGCCGAGAAGCAGTTCGGTTTCCTGACGAACGCTTTCAAGTACGGCGCCCCTCCCCACGGAGGTATCGCTTTCGGGTTCGACCGCTGGTGCGCGCTGTTCGGAGGAGCCGACTCGATCCGCGATTACATCGCCTTCCCGAAGAACAACTCGGGCCGCGATACGATGATCGACTCGCCCTCGATCGTGTCCGACGCCCAGCTCGACGAGCTGTCGCTGTCGGTCCGCGAGCCGCAGCAGCACGCATAGCGTCTCTCTGTTTCCCTGACGAGGAAAAAATCCGAAAACAGCACGATGCTCCGGTCCGAAGCCGGGGCATCGCGCTATCTGAAAATGCCCGCAATCGGGCATCTGCCGGAACGTTTCGAAGTCGAACCTGCATAAGCCGTTTCGCAAGATTCGGCCGAATTCATGTCCGCCCGAGATGTCAGGCTCTTGCTTATCGGGACCGACCCTCCGCGGTCTCGAAACCGGTTTTGGCGAACAGACCGGCCAAATGATCCTTTTGCCGGCGTTTCATGCGGCTTTTGACTGCGAATACGGACAACCGTTTCCATCCGCCGCAGCGAGACGGTCATGAAAAAACGGGCGACATTTTTTTCAGAAGGCCCTCCGTTTCAAATTCGTTACAAAATCGTTGCGGAGCTTTGTCCTACCGAACAAAGCGAAGTTTAACCCGATAAAATTTGAAACGCTATGAAAAAGTTCTTATTTCTCGCGGCCGCCCTGCTGGCCCTCGGAATTTCCACCGCGTGCGCCGACAGCGACCGCCCGATCGACGTGGCTCAGCTTCCCCAGAAGGCGCAGCAATTCATTCAGAAGCATTTCGCCGGCGAAAAAGTCGCTCTGGCCAAGGTGGAGCGCGATTTTCTGGAAGTCCGCTACGAGGTGATCTTCACCGACGGCGCGAAGGCCGAGTTCTACAAGGACGGCGAATGGAAAGAAGTAGATTGCCGTTATTCGTCGGTTCCCGCTGCGGTGGTCCCCGCGCAGATCGCGCAGTACGTGTCCGGACACTATCCCGATGCGTCCATCGTGCAGATCGACCGTGACAAGCACGACTACGAGGTCAAACTCTCCAACGGATTGGAACTGACGTTCGACCTGAAGTTCAATCTGATCGATATAGACGACTGACGCCGTGCGACGACGGAATTACGTACATACCCGATACTGAATGTGAGAAAATTATGAAAAAGTTCGTTTTCATTGCAACGATAGCCTGTGCGGCATGTATGCTGTACGGATGCGACAAGAGCGAAGACGGAGGCGGTCCGGCGGTAAGTCCCCGGGCGGAAGCGGCTCTGTTGGCGAGATACCCTGCGGCAACCGATGTCGTATGGAGAACCAGCGGCAATTATTCCGTGGCCGAGTTCAGTTTGCCGGCCGTGCGCGTCGCAGTCCACGGCGGGCGGGACCACGCTGCCTGGTTCGATGACGGGGGCGAGTGGTACATGACCGAGACGGATATCGTTTTCGGCTCCCTGCCGTCAGCCGTGCAGGCGGCGTTCCGCGACAGCGAGTATGCCGGGTGGCGGATCGACGACGTGGATATGCTCGAGCGCGAAGGTGTCGAAACGGTTTATGTGATCGAGGCGGAAGGCCGGTCCGGAGGCCGGGAGACCGAGGTCGATCTCTATTATTCTTCTGACGGCGTGCTGGTTAAGAAAGTCGTGGACGCCGATTCCGACTACGATTACGGCGATTACATTCCCGCACGGCCTACCGGCGAAGCGGAGAGTTTCGTACAGACGCGTTATCCCGGGGCCCGGATCTGGGATGTCGAGCGCGAGAACGGCATGACCGAGGTTGAAATCCTCGACGGAACCGTATGCCGCGAGCTGCTTTTCGACGCGACGAACTCGTGGGTGCATACCAAGACCGAGTTGAATGCAGGGGAGGTCCCCGCGTCGATCATGCAGGCCCTTTCCGCTTCGGAATATGGCGGGTATCGTATCGATGACGTCGATCGCTACGAGACTCCGCAGAAGGAGTTCTATCGCTTCGATTTGGAGTCGGCCTCCGGCGACGTGAAGATCGACATTGCCTTGGACGGGACGCTGAGCGTCGTGACGCCGGAGATTTCCGGGCCCGGAACCGGGAACGGTTCGATGCTGGACGATGCGGCTGCGCGGTTCATCGCCGAAAAGTATCCGAATGCCCTGGTTCGGGAATTCGATTGGGACGACGGCTTGCTCGAAGTGGAAATTTACCACGAGGGTAAGGAAAAAAGCGTTTGCTTCGATGGGGCCGGCCGGTGGGTGAAGACCGAGTGGGACGTGAGGCTTTCCGAACTGCCTGATGCCGTAAGGACGGCCATAGCCGGGTTGCAGTATGCGTCGTACCGCGTGGACGATATAGAATACGTGCAGACGTCCGGGACCGAATATTACCGGATAGAGTTGGAACGAGGCGATTCCGAGGCGACGCTGCGCGTCGATGCGAGCGGAAACATGCTGTGAGTTGTCTGAGGACTTCCCGACATGATAATAAGGGAGGAGTCCGACGAGTCGCTCTTTTACGATTTCACCCCTGTCAGAAATCATGCTGACAGGGGTGATTTCTATTTTAGGGACTGAATGAACAGCCTCTCGGTCGGTCCGCTCCGTTTGTCCGGTTCCGGCGCACGGGCAGACTCGTCGTTTCGGGGAGCGGCCTGTGCCGGGAATCCTTGCCGTCCCTTGTCAAGGGAAAATCGGTGCGGAGAGAAGGGCCGGCCTATTGCTGTGCGATGAAAGCCTCCAGACGCTTGACCGCAGCGGCCGATGCTTCTTCGCTCGGCTGAGGCGCTTCTTCGGGGATCGCTCCGGCTACCAGATTCAGGCAAAGGTCGAATCGCTCGGCAGCGAGCGCCGCGTCGATCAGGGGCTTGACCAAGGCTTCGAGCAAGCTTCTCAGCGGAAGGTTACTATCTCCCAAAGACAACTCGAAGCTCGGATCGATCATCGAGATAACGGTAGAGAGCAGGCCGAATACCGGAGCGGTCTGCTCCTTGCTGACATATACGGTCATCTTGTCGCCCTCCTTCTTGAAATAGAGCGGAATACCCACCGTTGTGATCGTTCCCGGATCGAGCGGGCCGAGCTGAGCCTTGCTCGGATCGTTCTTGAGCATCAGGTTCAGGTTCGGTACCAGATAGAGGGCGTCGTCCTTTACGTACCATTTGATCGCGTTCAGCGGGCTATGCACGAATACGGGATGAATCGTGTCGTTGCTCAGGGCCGGCATCATGTCGTTCAGCAGGTTGGAGTTGTAGGTCGCCGTCAGGTTGCCGTCCGCCTGAAAGTCGATATTGACGACGGCCATCGAGCCTTTGAGCAGTACGCCCAGAATCTGGACGATGAATTGCGAGCCGCTGATATCCTGCTCCGTTTCGATCGAGATGGGGGTCAGCGTGGCCGTACCGAAGTCGTCCGTTTCGAGATTCAGGTTCCACACGCCGATGATGTCCGACTTGTAGGTCGGGGTCAGGTTCAGCGTCAGCCGGCCGTCGCGCAGCTCGCCGCTCAGCGTGATGTCGCGCGAGGCGTTGCTGCTCGTGCCTTCGAAGACGTTGAACAACGGCGTGGTCATCTTCACGTCGGTGAATGTCAGGCCGGTTTCGCCCGGAACCGCATAGTCGGGAATCGAAATCGTCAGCTGGTTGGCGTCGGAGCCGCTGATCTGGGCCGTTTCGCCCGAGAGCAGCAGGACGCTCTGGCCTCCCACGTTGATCTGCAGCTTGTCTCCGGTATAGGAGCCTACGGCCTCGTCCAGCGGAACGGAGTAGTTGGCCGTTGCATTGTCGTCGTCGTCGCATGCGGTCATAAGAAGCGCCGCGCACAGAACGGGAAGGGCAGACAGGAGAATTTTTTTCATGTTGAATTTTTAAGTTAAGTTTAATTAATGATGGTGCTCGTATGCACTGTTTGTTTCCGTTTTTCGTCGTTTACGAGCGGATGACGATCCTGGCCGAGGAAGGTTTTCCGATTTTGCTATTATTGTTTATCCGCTTCATAACGAGAATATTCCTTGCTTTTCGATTCCGAATCGCTAAAGTGTACAACGCCGGCGGGACCGAAAAGTTACAGCCGTGCGCTTTTTCCGTTTTTTATTTGGAAAAGTGAAACCATGTGGATTATCTTTGCTCCATTCCCTGTTTTCGTCTGAATGCGGGGAGCGTGAATCTAAATGCTCTTCTATGGAAAAAATTTTTACTCGCATCTTCCCTCTGTCGCTGTTGCTGCTGAGTTCCTGCATCAAGGGAGAACCTCGCAATACGGAAGCCGACATCGTCCGTTGCATTCTTCCCGCCGATATACTCAAGTCGGAGCCGACGATCGACGACAACAGCGTGCAGGTTTTCGTCGTAGGTGGCGTGGATATGAAAAAGCTCGCGCCGGAATTCGAACTGACTCCCGGCGCGACGATTTCGCCCGAGTCGGGCACCGAGCGCGATTTCACCGAGGACCAGCAGTATACGGTTACTTCCGAGGACGGAGCATGGCAGAAAACCTACCGCGTGAGCATCACGCAGTCCGACATACAGACCAAATACGACTTCGAGAACTGGAAAAAGCAAGGCAGTTACGTGATTCCCTATGAGATCATGGGCGATCAGATCCAGAACATCTGGTCGTCGGGCAATTCCGGCTTTGCGCTGACCGGCGGCGGCGGGTCGTACGACAAGTTCCCGACGGCCTATACCGAGGAGTCTCACTCGGGTCAGTGGGCGGCCAAGCTCGTTACGCGCGCTACCGGAACGTTCGGCGTCAATCTGAAGATGCCTATCGCGGCGGGTAACCTGTTCATCGGTACGTTCGACGGTATGAGCGCGACGAAAGATCCGATGAAAGCGACCCGTTTTGGAATGACTTTCGGCCGCGAGCCCCTGCGGCTCACGGGCTATTACCGCTATCAGTCGGGTGGCGACATTACCGATGAGAACAACCAATTGGTGGTTCCCGCGCGCCGCGACTCGTGCAATATCTACGCCGTGCTTTACGAGACCGACGATGAAGTGGAGTGCCTCTATGGCGACAACGTGCTGACTTCTCCGAATCTGGTGGCGGTCGCCTTGGTCGATCGGCCCGAGGAGACGGATGTATACAAGAAGTTCGATGTCGAGTTCGAGTATCGGAAGCCGTACGATCCGCAGAAGTCGAAGGAGTTCAAGTACAAGCTGGCCGTCGTTTTCACGTCGAGCCGCGACGGCGGCCGGTTCCGGGGCGCGGTGGGCAGCAAGCTGTGGATCGACGACGTGGAGGTCGTTTGTCGGGAGCCGCTGGCCGGGGAGCAGTAAAATCCATTGAATATGAAGAAAAACCTATACATTCTGTTGGCGCTGGCCTGCCTGTGCGGCACGCTTTCCGCGCAACGCAAGTTCGAATATCGGGTCAAGGCCGGATTCAACGTGGGCGGCGCGCTGCCGATCCCGTTCCCTGCCGAGATACGGAAAATCAAGTCTTATAATCCGACGATGGCCTTTTCGATCGAGGGCAACATCATGCGGCGGTTTACCGACAAGTGGGCCCTGCTGAGCGGTATTCGTCTCGAAACGAAGGGGATGTCCACCAAAGCGCGCGTCAAGAATTACGCGATGACGATGAATGTCAGCGTCGGCGACGAGCCGGGGGAGATCAGCGGCGTGTTCACCGGCATGGTCAATACGAAAGTCCGCAACGAGTATGTCACGCTGCCCGTGCTGGTGCTCCGCGAGCTGTCTCCGCGCTGGGATCTGAGAGCCGGTCTCTTTTTCTCCTGCCTGATCGAGGGCGGCTTCGACGGGACCGCCTACGACGGGTATATGCGCGAGGGCAATCCGGTCGGCACGAAGGTGGGCGTCGAGGCGGCCTCTTACGATTTCAGCAGCGACGTGCGCACGTTCAACTGGGGCGGCGAGATCGGAGCCGAGTTCGCCGCTTACCGGCATCTGACGGTGTACGCCGATCTGACATGGGCTTTCAACTCTCTTTTCCCGAAGGATTTCAAGAGCATCGGTTTCCCGATGTACAACGTGTATCTGAATATAGGCTTCGGCTACGTCTTTTAGCTCGGACCGTTCGGGCGGACAGCCCGGTTGTCCGGCAAAAATACGGAGGGCGTCTCACAAACGTGAGACGCCCTCCTGTATTTATTCGGCGAGTCCGGACGAGTTGGCGGATTGCACGGCTATCGGTACGCTGAAAAGCCGTCGATCTGTCTGCCGGATCGGAGCCGGTCGTTGCAGGTTTTCCGGAATCCGCATCGCCCGGTCCGAAAGTTTGCCCGAAAGCCGGCCTCTTTCGGAATCAGTCGGCTGTCGTTAGTGCGATGTCGTCGATCTGATAGCCTGCTGCGCGCGACTCGAAGCGGACGATCAGATTTTTGGCATGGGGAATGCCGTCGCTCAGCGTAATCTGAGCCCATCTTTTATTGGCCGGGCGCGCGTCGTCCCCGATAATCAGCGGCGTGAACGTGCCGTCGCCGTCGCTGACGCTGACGGTCAGTTCTCCCGGCTTGTATCCCTGTTCCGGGTTGGCGCAGCCGAACTGCAGGACCGGAGCGGACGAGGCCAAGGACGCGTTCAGACCCGAAATAGTGAAATAGGCTCCCGATGAGTTGAATGTCAGATTGTTGCCTCCCGAAGCCCCGACGTAGGCGGACGACGGGTTTTGGGCCGATACCGTGACGCCGGCTCCGGCATATTCGGCTTCGGCATACGACCAGCCGGTGAACTTGGCTACCTGAGTGGCCGTGGAGACCGTCGCTGCTCCCATCGTCTCGAGGTAGTCGATCCGTCCCGACGGAAAGAGTATCTGTACCTGCTCTTCGGTTACGTCGGTGGAGACGGTGATGCTGACGCTCAGCCTGCCGGAGGTCGGCTCGGGCGTGTCGTCGATTTCGATGAGATAGAGTTTGCGGGCTTCCAACGTGAGTTCCTGTTCGTACTGCGCTTTGCCTGCCGTCACGACGAGCGTCGCGCTGCCCGGCAGGAAGTAGCCGGTCCGCTCCGCGTCGTCGCCTTCGAAGTTCAGGATGCCCTCGATTTGCCGGACGCTCGCCGAGCGGACCGGATGCGCTGCCGCGAAGTCGTCGGTATAGGAGATTCGCACGCCCGCGTTGGTCTGGGCGCAGGAGACGGAGGCCTCACTCTGCTTGCCGACGCTGATGCGGGTTGGGGCCGATCCCCCGTAGACCGGCGTGTCGAATTGCGGGGTCTCGAACGGTTCCGAGTAGGCGGTCAGCAGGTAGTCTCCCGCCGTCAGTTCGATCGGATCGGGAGTCTCCCCGATAGGCGATATCGTTCGGACGATATCGCCGTCGCGCGAGATTTCGAGCGTGAATGTAGTCGCATCGCTGCTTTTGGTTTGGCTCACCGTGACCGACGGATCGACGTCGAGACGGATTTGCAGTCGGCCGGTTCCCTCTTCTGAGGCATGTTCCGAGCACCCTGCCGCTGAGATCAGCAGCAGGGAAATGATTCCCAGTTTGTTCATCGTTTGTCGTTTTAGGCGGTTGCGGAAATAGTGGAGGATTCGGGGGCCGTGCGGCTTTCCCGAACGGCCGTGCGGTTGCCGGACAGGGCTTTCATAGGGCGTGGACCGGGCCGGGATACTTCCGGATCCGGAGATCCGATCGGGAGAGAACTTGCGCCGGATGCGCTGCGACGAATCCGGATGCCGAGGCATACCGGGGCCTGCGTCTGCAGTCGGGTGATTGAATTGTGTTTCATAGATATAATAAGGATTTAGGTGAATTGTGGGATTCCTTATTTGTGAGCGCGATGCGCGTATTTCAAAAATAAATGAAAAAAATCGGAATTGCAAGTAATCCGTTCAGGCACACTTCTTTCCTCTCGGAGAACTTCCCCGGGCCGCTGCGAACGGGACGTTCACGGCGACCGCCGGCGGCAAATAGACGGAAGCACGGCGCGCCGGGACGAAATTTTGAGTAACTTTACGGCGCTTCGCGCGAAAGGAGAGGATGGGGCCGTCTCCGGCGCGGGCGCAAACGAACGAAAGCTATGGAGCGCATTCTGTTTTTGGGATTGGGATACATCGGTCTTCCGACGGCGGCTCTCGCCGCTTCGAGAGGCTTGGAAGTGGTCGGCGTGGACGTCGATCCGGCGATTGTCGGGAAGGTGAACCGGGGCGAGATTCATATCGTCGAGCCCGGCTTGGCCGAGGCGGTCCGCGAAGCCGTGTCGGCCGGGCGTCTGCGCGCGTCGCTCGAGCCTGTGCCCGGCGATGTCTATGTCGTGGTCGTACCGACTCCGTTCAAGGGAAATCACGAGCCCGACGTGTCGTACGTCGAGGCGGCCACGCGCTCGGTCGTTCCGCTGCTCAAGGAGGACGATCTGTTCGTCATCGAATCGACTTCGCCGGTGGGGACGACCGACCGGATGGCGCGGCTGATTTTCGCCGAGCGTCCCGAACTGGAGGGGAAGCTGTCCGTAGCCTATTGTCCCGAGCGGGTGCTGCCGGGCAACGTGCTTTACGAGCTGGTGCATAACGACCGCGTCATCGGCGGCATCGACGACCGTTCGACGCGGCGCGCCATGGAGTTCTATGCCCGTTTCGTCGAGGGCAAGCTTCATGCGACCGATGCGAAGACGGCCGAGATGTGCAAGCTGACCGAGAATTCCTCGCGCGACGTGCAGATCGCTTTCGCCAACGAGCTGTCGTTGATCTGCGACAAGGCGGGTATCAATGTCTGGGAGCTGATCGAGTTGGCCAACAAGCATCCCCGCGTCCACATCCTCCAGCCGGGAAGCGGGGTGGGGGGGCATTGCATCGCGGTCGATCCCTATTTCATCACTTCGGAGTTTCCGGTCGAATCGCAGTTGATCGCCAAGTCGCGCGAAATCAACAACTACAAGGCTTTCTGGTGCGCCGAGCGGATTCGTGAGGCCGTTCGCGGCTTCAAGGTGCGCGAGGGTCGTCCTCCGCGCGTGGCGCTGATGGGACTGGCTTTCAAGCCCGATATCGACGATTTGCGCGAAAGCCCGGCCAAGTACATCGTTTCCAAGGTGATGGAGGCCGAGGACGCCGACTATATGATCGTCGAGCCGAACGTGCGCGAGCATCGGGTCTATAAGCTGACCGATTATGCGGAAGCCTATGCGCAGGCCGACATCGTGGCGTTTCTGGTCGCTCACGCTCCTTTCCGTTCGCTGGCGTACCGGGACGATGCCGTGATACTCGATTTTTGCGGAATATTCAGAAAATAGACTTTATCTAATGAAAAAGGTGATGCTGGTTTTCGGGACTCGTCCCGAGGCGATCAAAATGGCCCCGCTGGTACGGGAGTTCCGACGGCATCCGGACTCTTTCCGGACGGTCGTCTGCGTCAGCGGACAGCACCGCGAGATGCTCGATCAGGTGCTGAGGCTGTTCGCTATCGAGCCCGACTACGATCTGAACATTATGAGGCAGGGACAGGATCTCTACGACGTGACTTCCCGCGTGCTGACGGGCATGCGCGACGTGCTCGACGAGGCCTGTCCGGACGTGGTGCTGGTTCACGGCGACACGACGACCTCGACGGCCGCCGCACTGGCCGCCTTTTACCGCCGCGTTCCGGTCGGACACGTCGAGGCGGGACTGCGCACGCACGACATATACAGCCCGTGGCCCGAGGAGATGAACCGCCAGATCACGGGCCGGATCGCTTCGTACCATTTCGCCCCGACGGAACTCTCGCGCCGGAATCTGCTCGGCGAGGGAGTCGATCCCGGGAAGATTCTGGTGACGGGCAATACGGTGATCGACGCGCTGCATACGGTGGTGGAGCGGATCAGGAGCGACAGGGAACTGGCCGGCCGGTTGGCCGGCGAGTTGCTTGCAGGCGGGTACGACACGGCGCGTCTCGACGGATCGCGCCGCATGGTGCTCATTACCGGTCACCGGCGCGAGAATTTCGGCGACGGATTCGTGCGGATATGCTCGGCGATCAAGCATCTGGCCGAGACCTATCCCGATGTCGATTTCGTCTATCCGATGCACCTCAATCCGAACGTGCGCCGGCCGATTCACGAGGCGTTCGGGAATTCGTCCCTGCCGAACCTGTTCCTGATCGAGCCTCTCGAATATCTGCCGTTCGTCTGCCTGATGGAGCGGAGCGCGGTCGTGCTGACCGATAGCGGGGGCATTCAGGAGGAAGCCCCGGGGCTCGGCAAGCCCGTGCTCGTCATGCGCGATACGACCGAGCGTCCCGAGGCGCTCGACGCCGGAACGGTCCGCTTGGTCGGCACCGATTATGACCGAATCGTCGGGGGCGTCAGCACGCTGCTCGACGACCCCGAGCATTACAGGACCATGAGTCAGGCGGTCAATCCTTACGGAGACGGGAAGGCCTGCGGCCGGATCGTACGGTTTCTGGAGTAAGATGCTTCCGGCGCCGATCGGCCGGCCGGATGCCGGCGCTCCGTCATGGAACTTTGAGCGAGCGGTGAGGCGTGCGGTATGTGGTCGTTAGTTTTTGGAGCGCCGTTCCGGTTTTAGGGAGCGGCGCTTCGTCTTTCTCCCGAACATATCGTCGGGCCGGCTGATTGCCGTCGAATAGTCGTCCGGCAGAGTATTCCGGCACCGATGATTTCCGGCGTCGAGGCTGGGGAGAGGATGCGGCGACATGCACGGAAGCGGTATTCCCGTGCGTTGAGGAAAGCGGCGGCCGAACTCCGACCGGGTCGTGTCTTCGTTATAAGTTGCGCTCCGAGCGAATCCGTTCGAGCAGTCCGTCGCTGGCGTCCTCGATCAGGTCCAGTACCAGCTCGAATCCCGCGTCGCCCCCGTAGTACGGGTCGGGAACTTCCGTGCAGTCGGACTTCCGGCAGAAATCGGTCATTTTACAAATGGCGGCTTCGGACTCCGTTTTGCGGCCCAGTCTGCGCAACTCGCGCAGGTTGCGGTCGTCCATGCCGACGATCCGGTCGAAACGGTCGAAGTCTTCGGGCGCGACAGGCCGGGAGATCGAATCGAGGCGGTAGCCCCGCCGCGCGGCATGCGCTTTCATTCGCGGGTCGGCTCCGTCGCCGGCATGATAGCCGATCAGCCCCGCCGAGTCGATCTCGAACCGCCCGGCGAGCCCGGCTTTTTCGACCCGGTCGCGGAAAACGGCCTCGGCTGGGGGGGGGGGGGGGGGGTTTTCTGGGGACGGAACCTGCCGGCGAGCGGCAGATATTTCCGAGACAGACGAACAGGATCTTATACTTTTCGTTCATATTCATCGGGTTGTCTTGCGACCGGCCGACCTTTTCCCCGAAAAGGCCTTCGGTCGTTCCCGGCAAAGGTACGAAAAGTTCGCGAACGGTCCGGTGCCCGGTATCCGCGGAAGCGAGTCCTGCCGCCGAAGAAGAGGCGTCAATAGTCGATGCGCAGAAAATCGCCCCGAACGTTGAATTCGAGATCGGTTCCGTCCGAAAGCTCGACGCCGTACCCGCGGCGGTCCCGGTCGATCTTGACGACCGGCCGGTCGGGATAGTTCCGTTTCAGGTAGTCGGCGATGCGGAGCGGAATGATGCTCTGGGGTACGGTCGTCCGCTCGGCATCAATCTCGGTCCACTGGCCCCGACGGTCGAATTCCAAATCGCAACCGTTTTCGAGCAGGACGTCGTACGAATCGGTCCGGCCTCCTTCGCGGTCGATTTTGATCAGGGCGATCCGCGTGTCGGGAAAATGGGTCGCGATGAATTCGCGTGCCGTTGCGGGCAGTTTTTGCGGATCGGTCGTCCGGATCTCGTTTCCCGCCCGAAGCGCCGCCGAGACGGACATCATCGAGAGCAGTATGAACAGAAGTTTTTTCATGGCATTCCGGTTTTAGTCGGTTGTTGTCCGGTCTTCGTCAAAGTCGATGCCACACTTGCCGAAAAGCCGCCGGAGGCCGTATCCTTTGCGGTAAGCAATGAGGTTGCGGTTCCGGCGGCATCGGTCCGAGAGAGAGTTCCCGTCAATATTTCTCGAAGCCCAGAGGTTCGCCCGCGTAAAAGTCGAGAATCTTGCGGCGAAAGATGAATTCGAACTTGGCTTGCACCATTTCCGACTCCGACCGCTCCATGCGCGTTTTGGCATCGTTGTAGTCGAAGATCGTCGAGCGGCCGGCGGCGGACTTCTCCTCCTCGTAGCGGAAGGCTTCCCGGGCCGCCTCGAGCGAGCGCGAGGCCGACAGATATTTCTGATAGGCTGCCCCGGCATTGTAGTACGACTGTTCGATCTCCTTGCGAAGCGCCTGCCGGGCTTCGGTCAGCGCCAGCTCCTGATTGCGGATGGCGATCCGGGCCGAGCGGATGTTGTTGCGCGTGGCCATCCGGTTGAAGATCGGTATGCTGACGTTCAGCCCGACCTCTTCGCTTCCGTGGTTACGGAACTGGTTTCCGAAGCCTGCGTTCAGCACCTTGTTCTCATTGCCGAACATATAGAAGTAGCTGGTCCCGTAGCTGGCTCCGAGCGAAATCTGCGGATAGCGGGCCGAGCGGGCCAGCAACAGATTTTTTTCGCTGTTCTGTAGTCGGTATTTTTCGGCCTGCACGCTCGGGCGGTTCCCGACGGCGTATTCGTATATGACCGAAGGGGATTCCATACTGCTCATCGCGCCGATTTGGATCGCTCCCAGTTCGGGCATTCGGATATCGAAGCCCGTCGCATCTTCTCTGTTGAGGGCTTGACTCAGGTCGAGCAGCGACAGGGTCAGGGTGTTCCGCGCCTGAGTCAGCGTCAGCGAGTCCTTGGCCAGCAGCGCGCGGCTCTCGTATAGTTCCGATTCGGGACTTTTGCCGCTTTCGACGAGCAGCCGGCTGCGCTCGACCTGAGCCATGCTCAGCGCGACTTGGCTTTCGGCCACGCGGACGAGCTCTTTGTTGAGCAGCGCCTGAAGGTAGAGCGCCGTCACGTTCAGCGAAACGTCCTCGCGGGCCCGGGCCAGGTCCTGCATCGCCGCTTGCAGGCTCAGCTTCTGGGCGGCGATGTCGTGTTTGATGCGCATGCCGTTGAACAGCGGGATGCTGGTCGATACGCTCAGACTGGATGTGAATTGGTTGACATTCTTGTACGTGTTACTGTCTCCGAGCGTTCGGCCGAAGCCGAATCTTCCGCCGAGCCCTGCGTTGAGATTCGGCAGCCGGCTGTTGCGGGCCGTGTTCAGTTTGACGTCCTGATCTTCGGCGCGCAGGCGGAACTGCTGGATCGAGATGTTGTTCTCGACCGCGTACTCGATGCACCGGTCGAGCGTCCAAGGTTCTTGCTGGGCCGAGGCTCCGGCCGCGGGAAGCGTAAGGACGAGGGCGGCCAGCATGGTTTTTCGTATGGTCATGGTTGTGCGGTTAAACGGGTTCTGAAATCGTTCGGTTACCGGTTATTTTATGGCAGGCTGTTTCGTGCCGCGCAGTTTCTCGCCTCCGGACAGTCCTTCGGTAACTTCGACGTTGACGCCGTTCGACAGGCCGAGCTTGACTTCCTTGCGCTCGAAGGTTTGGTCGGTAGCGGTCGAGTCGCTCGTAAGCAGGTTGACGAACGTTTTGTCGCCCTCGAACTCGACGGCGCTCTCGGGCACCGTCAGCACGCCGGCCCGCCGGTCGGTCACGATCTCCGCGTTCGCGCTGTATCCCGCCCGGACGAACAGATCTGGCGGTATCTGCGTGGAGGCTTTGATCTCGAACATGATCACGCCGTTCTCCTCGGCTCCTTTCGGGGCGATGTACTCCAATACGGCGTTGAGCGCGACGTCCTGCAGCGCGCCGATCGTCAGTTTGACGGGCATGCCCTCGCGCAGGCGTCCCACCTCCGTCTCGTCGACCTTGCCCCGGAAGATCATGTCGTTCAGGTCGGCGATCGACGCGATCGTCGTGCCGTCGTTGAACGTGTTGGACTGGATCACCGAGTTGCCGACCTTGACCGGCACGTCGAGAATCATGCCGGTGATCGTCGAGCGGATCTGCGTGTTGCTCAGCTCGGCGTTGCGGCTGGCTATGCCGTTCTGGACGATCTCGAGGTTATCCTTGGCGTTCTGCATCTCTTCCTCGGCTTTCGAGAGGGTCGTCTGGCTCGTTTCGAATTCCTCCTTCGAGATCACGCCCGAGCCGTACAGCTCCTTTACGCGGTCGAAGTCGCGCCGGGTTTGATCCAGACTGATCCTCGCTACGTTGACGCGCGACTCGGCGCTGTTGAGCGTTGCCATTTCGGGGATCACTTTCACTTTGGCGATCACTTCCCCCTGTCGCACTTGCTCGCCCGCTTCCTTGTAGATTTCGGATATGATACCCGAAATCTGAGGCTTGATCAGGACCTCGTCGCGCGGCTCGACCTTCCCGGTCGCCACGGCCCGTTTCTCGATCGTGTCGGTCCGCGGAACGACGATCTGGTAGACCTCTTTGACGGGACGGGTCTTGTACCACAGGAATGCGAACGTGCCGCAGAGGATGAGCAGGAAAAGCACGCCCAGCGAAATTTTCAGAACCTTTTTCATTATTTCGAGTTTTTCGGTTTATGTTTCGTTTCTATTCTTCCCGTATGGCGTCGACCGGCTTGATCTGCATGGCCCGGCTGGCCGGCAGGATACCGGCGACGAGGCCGCCGGCGACCAGCACCGCGAGCGAGAGCATGCCGGTCGAGAACGGGATTTGGGCCCTCAGCGGGACCGGCATGCCGGGCGAGAGGAGCGTTTCGGCCGCCGACAGCAGTCCGACAGCCAGTGCCAGCCCGAAAACGCCGGCCACGAACGTCAGTACGAAAGCCTCGCTCATGATCTGCGAGATGATCGTGCGCGGCTTGGCTCCCAATGCGCGGCGAACACCTATCTCCTGCGTTCGCTCGCGGACGGTCACCAGCATGATGTTGCTGATGCCGACGATGCCCGCCAGCAGGGTGCCCAGACCGACGATCCATGTAAGGATCTTCAGCCCGCGAAACAGGCTGTTGGCCATCTCGACCTGTTCGCTCATGTTCCAGATCATCACCGCTTTCGTGTCGTCGGGCGACAGCGTGTGGCGGCTGTTGACGATCTGTTTTATGCTCTCTTCGACGCGGGAAATGGGAACGCCGTCATAGGCCGCCACCGAGACCTGATGCAGGCGCTTGCCCGTGTTGTACATCCGTTGCACCGTGCCGAGCGGGAGCAGCACGGAGGCATCCGAGTGGAAACTCATGCCCACGTTCGATACGGCCGTCACGCCGACGACCGTCAAATAGGTGTTGTTCATCCGGATCGTGCGGCCGACCGGATTTTCTCCGCCCGGGAACAGCTCCTGCCAGATTCGCTCGGTAATCACGCAGACCTTGCGCTGCTGCTCCATGTCGATTTCGTTGAAGAAACGGCCGAACAGCAGCCGTTGCGGCAGAATCTGCTGGAAACTCGGGGTATAGCCGACGATCGAGTAGGTTCCCTTGCGATCGTTGCGGCTGAAATTGTAGGAACTTCCCCAGAAGACGCCTCCCACGGCTTTGATGCCCGGTATCTGGGTCTCGATGATGCGCATGTCGTCGTTGTCGAGCTGCCAGTAGCGTCCGGCCGGCAGTCCTTTGTACGGGATCGACGTCTTGCCGCCCCACAGGAAGCAGGAGTTCTCGTTCATGCCGTTCAGGTTGGCGTAAAGCAGGTTGCGAAGGCCCAGTCCGGACCCCATCATGACGGTCAGCATGAAGATGCCCCAAAAGACTCCGAAGGCGGTCATGATGCTGCGCTTGCGGTTTCGGTTGATGGTCTGCCAGATTTCTTCCCAGCGGTCTAAGTCGAACATGGTTTCCGTGGCGTGTGGTTGCGGTTCGGGTTGATTGGTTGCGGGTCGTTTATTTGTTGTGCCTCATCGCGTCGATCGCCTTGATACGTGCAGCCCGGCGAGCCGGAACGTAGCCTGCGATCATGCCTGCGACGATCAGTACGAGCGTGGCGCTGACGGCGGTCGACAGGTCGAGCGTGGGATTCTTGAACATGGAAAATTGGCTCGGCGAAGCGGCGGCGGCCCGGTCCATGAAAAAGTTGACCGCTTCCATGACCCCTACGCCGCCGATCAGTCCGACGTAGCCGAAGGCCGCCGTGATCAGTACCGATTCGAGCAGGACCAGCTTGACGAGCGACGACGGCCTGGCGCCCATCGCCTTGCGGATGCCGAATTCGGACGTCCGCTCGCGGACCGTCACGAGCATGATATTGCTGACGCCGACGATGCCGGCCGTCAGCGTGCCGATGCCGATGATCCAAATAAACAGGGCGATGCCGTGAAAAATCGTCATCGTCTGCTGGTAACTCTCCATGCGGTCGTTGATCCAGATCGCGCTCTTGTCCTCGGGCGAGAAGCTGTGCTCGGCGCCCAGACGGGTCCGGAGCTGCCGTTTGAAAAGGTCGCTCTGCTCTTCCGTATCGATACCCCGGACGGTGAACGAGATGGAAGCCACGTCCCGTTTGTCGCCCATGTATGTCAGCAGAACCGAGGAGAGCGGCCCGTATATCTGCGAAGTGTAGCTGTAGCTCAGTCCTTTGTAGGTTCCGACGACCGTATAGCCCATTTTGTCGATCTGTACCATCCGCCCGACGGGACTGCCTCCGTCCTTGAACAGGACGCGGCAGGCCAGATCGTCCAGTACGACCACCTTGCGTTTCTCCTTCACGTCGGTCTCGTTGATAAAGCGTCCTTCGACGATCTGGATGCCGTCGATCGGCTGCGTTTGCGGAAGCACTCCGTACAGCGTGGCCGACGTGAACTCTCCTCCGTACGAGATATGCGCGTCGTTGTGCCATACCGAGGCGGTGATTTTGTCTATCCGGTCCGAAAATTCCGTTTTCAGGATTTCCATGTCCCGCTGGTTGATCTGGATGTGCCTCCCGCTTTGGAATCCCTTGTAAGGAACGGAGGTTTGCCCGCTGTAGATGAACATCGAGTTGATGGCCCGGCCGGAAAAATTGTCCTGCATCGCGTTGCGGAGTCCGTTGCCCGAGCCGAGCAACACGATCAGCATGAAAATGCCCCATGCGACCGAAAAGCCCGTGAGGAAAGTGCGCAGCTTGTTGCGGCTGACCGTCGAGAATATCTCCTGAAGCTGCTCTCTCATCGCCCGGGAACGGTTACCGAGCCGATCAGCCCGTCTTTGATGTGAATGATCTTGTCGGTCTGATCGGCCACTTCCTGAGCGTGCGTGACCAGAATCATCGTCATGCCGCTGCGGTTCACCTCTCTGAGCAGGTCCATCACCTCCTGCGACGTCTTGCTGTCGAGAGCGCCGGTCGGCTCGTCGGCCAGAATGATCTGCGGCCGGGTGATCAGCGAGCGGGCGATCGCCACGCGCTGCTTCTGTCCTCCCGACATCTCGTTGGGCATGTGGTCGGCCCAATCGCGCAGTCCGAGCCGGTCGAGGAACTCGAGGGCCATCGCGTTGCGCTTGCGGCGGGGCACTCCCTGGTAATAGAGGGGCAGCGCGACGTTCTCCATCGCGTTTTTGTAGCTGATCAGGTTGAACGACTGGAAAATGAAGCCGATCATCCGGTTCCGGTATTCGGCCGCCTTCGTTTCGGACAGATTCTTGATCGGCTTCCCGTCGAGGAAGTATTCCCCGCTGTCGTAGTCGTCCAAAATCCCCAGTATGTTGAGCAGGGTCGATTTGCCGGAACCCGACGCTCCCATGATGGAGACCATCTCGCCTTCCCCGATTTCGAGGTCGATGCCCTTGAGCACATGGAGCGGCGAGCCGTTGTAATAGGTCTTGTTGATGTTTTCCAGTCTGATCATACTGTCTGCGAGCATTGGTTTGGGCGTAGGGTCCGAAGCGGGTCCGGTCGTTCGTTCCGCGCCGGGAGGGTTGAGTTTTCAGTTAAATGAACAATACAAATCTATGAAAAATAATAATATTATGCAATGCAAAGTAGTGTTAAATTTTAAATTTTATCGGTTTTTGTGTATAACTTGTTTATGATGTGTGTGTTACGTTGTATGGAGGAAATTCCGGGGACCGCTTGTACGGATGGTGTGTATGGACGAAGCCGGTTTGTTTTTTTCGGGTTGAGAACGGAGTTTGTTGTGGCAGGACGTGCTTTTGTCGGATAATATTGCTATCTTTGATACGAACTAACTAACTTTATCAAACTCAATCCAAACTTTTTACCTGATGAAAAACACTTACTTCAAGCTTTCGGCCGTCCTGCTTCTGGCGGCCTTGCTGCTCGGAGGGGCGAGGCTCGGGGCTCAGTCGCTGATTCTTACGAGCGACGAGCAATTGAACGATCTGATGGATCCCGACAAGAAGCTCGATCTTTCGCTGGGTTATACACCCTACCATGCCAGTCTGCGCGACATCTGCGAGCAAGGCCAGAAACAAGGTTCCAAGCAAATGGTTTTCGCGTTCGACGAATTTTTCCGCCAATACCGCCAGCATGCGGGTACGGAGCGGCGGCTTACGCCCGATATGGACGAGTACGTCGAAAAAATCAAGTTTGTCAGCGACTTCGCCAAGAAGTACGACATCGGCCTTTGCCTGAGCCTGCTCAGTCCGCTCGAGCTGGGGACCGCCTACAAGAACCAGACGGGGCACAGCGGTCGCTGGCTCGCTTACAAGGTGGGCCTGCGCGACGGCAGTACCGGCAAGTTCAGCGTGCCGATCTGGGAGCAGCTCTACTGGACCAACAACAAGGGCAAGACGCCTGTCAAGCTCAAAGGGGTCAAAGCTTATGCCTTCAAGGAAAAGCCCGTCGGCAACAGTCCTTTCCGGGCCGTGAATCCCGATGAGATCGTCGAGCTGAAGGAGGTAAAATACGAGGCGATGGACACTTACGACTCGGATAATTTCGTTCCCGGCGTAGGCAATACCGGCAATCTGATGCGTCTGCTGCGCGTTTACGGCGAAGGCGGCGGGCTGGAAGGCTACGACCGAGTGATGGTGCTGCTCGAATACGAGACGCAGGAGATGGACTATTTCAACGAGGACGCGCTGCCGTTCCTCAAGGCGCTGATGAAGAAGTACCATGACAACGACATCAATCTGACGGCGCTCTATTCCGACGAGATGCACATTCAGCAGGACTGGTTCTACTTCAGCCACCACGAGAACGGCCAGTTCGCCGAACGTTATCTGACCGAGAGCATGGCCGACAAGTACCGCAAGAAATTCGGCCAGCCTTTCGACGACAAGTATATGCTCTATTTCGCTTACGGCGCTCCGAACTATCAGCCTACGGTAGAGGCCGTGGTCAACGTGCAATACGTGATGGGGGATACTCCCGAGGACATCCACCGTACTTTCCTGCTGCGCGACCGCTATTACCGGATGCTCAACGACGAGGTGGTCGATCTGTTCAAGGCGGCCAAGGACTATGCCGAGGAGCTGTTCGGACGCGAGCTGGAAACCAGCGCGCACGCATCGTGGGCCCAGAGTCCGACGATCGACTATTGGAACTACGAGAAGCGCAACGGCAGCGCGAACCAGTACGAGTATACCTCTAATTTCATATGGGGCAATACCGTGCATCAGGCTGCGGCCGCCTGCTACGACTATTTCAAGTGGAGCGAGTATCTGGAGCCGACGGGCAATGACTTTGCCGAAGGAGGATGGGCCGACCGTGACTACTACGGCGCTGCGATGGCCGCATCGATCGCGGTGGTGAACGAATATCCGGTGGCCTATGCGGCCGCTTGGGGCATGCCCGCCGAAGTGTACGACTGGAAGATGTCGGTCAACGACGCGTTCGGAACCAAGGCCGGCAAGCCGATGGACATGCTGACCGGGCATGTGACGCGCGACGTGGACGTGCTGATTCTCTATCCGATGAATCTGGTGGCCGCCGAGGAACGCTTCGGAAGCTGGATGGCCCAGTACGGATATGCCAACTATCTGACGGCCGATAAGCTGCTTGCTATGGGCGAGGTGACCGCCGACGGCAAAATCAAAGTCGGCGACAAGACTTACGGCACGCTCGTGGCGATGTTCGAGGTTCTGCCCGAGAAGGGACTGCTCGATATGATGGGACGGCTGGCCAAGGCGGGCGGCAAGGTCGTTTGGTTCAGCGCTCCTCCCTTGATCGATAAGGCCGGCGGCAATTGCGCGGCGGCATGGTCCGAACTGTTCGGCGCGAAATACGAGCATGACGTCTATATGGGCGAAATGGCGCCGGGTCGCGTCGTGTCGTTCTGCAACGATTTCGCCGCGATTCCCCAGCAGACGGTGCTGACCGACTTTCTGGTCGACCGCATCTATCCGGTCGAGGCCGACGGAGCGCAGGTCGTGGCCAAGTGCGGCAATCAGGTGCTCGGTACGCTGAAAAAACTGCCCGGCGGCGGAGCGCTCTGCTATGTAGGCATGCGTCCGCGCGACGACCAGTCGCAAAGCCTCGGCTATGAGACGCGCACGCTGTTCGAGGTGCTCAACGCCGTGGGAGCCTATCCGGCGACAGGCAAGTTCGCCGGCGTCAACGACAATCCTTCCTATGTGTCGCGCACGACCGATTATTTCGCTACGTCGTTCCCCAACGGCGCGACGGCTGTCGTGAAGCATTATCGCACGCATCCCGAAAGCTGGCCGGGCGGGTTCTCGCGCAATCGCGAGGAGGACGTCAAGGCGCTCGAGGCCAATCCGCTGCCCTGCGACAGAATGGAGTTGCGCGGGCTGAAAGTCAACGGCCACGAAGTGACCTACGACGGCAAGATTTCGATGGCGTTCCGCACGGGCGCCGACGGAAAGCTCGTGTCGTTCTTCGGCCGCGAGTGCGACGGCGTGACGATCGACGGCGTCAGATATTCGTTCGGCGAGCAGCCGGTGTCGCGGATCGTTTTCGCTCCGTCTTTGGCCGACGAGAAGGTGACCGAGGTGCTCGTCGAGGGACAGGGCCGCGTGACGCTGCCTTTGGCCGGAGGCAAGAAGAAACCTGTCGTGAAGCTCGGGAAAAAGACGATCAAGACGGAAGTAGCCGACGGGCAACTCGTACTCAACGTCGATCCGTCTATCTCGGGCCGCTGGTTGACCGTGCACAGGTAATCGCCGGGCGGGTATTCCGGCTTCGGACCGCAATGCGGGTCTGAGTGACAGAAAGCTCCCGTCGATCGAGTTGAACATAGAGCCCCGTGAGCTTCTGCTCCGGGGCTCTTGCTGTGACGGATAGGCCAAGGAACGTGCTTGCGTCGTGCGTTGGCCGGAAGCTGTTTTCCCGTCCGAGCGATAGCGGCCTTCGGCCCGATGCGGTGCCTCGTCCGTCGGTAGGTGTGTCGCATGACCTGCTTTTTCATTCGTGCGGGGCAGCTCTGCGTCAAGGAAGGATTTGTTCCGGATCGTACAGGATCGGGCTGATAACCGCAGAAAAGCGCATGGCGGGAGGCGTGTTCGAGTTTCGAGCGCGGGGACATCGTCGCGTTTTGCAGCAGGAGATTTGCGGCGTGTCTCTTTCAAACGGCGATTCGATGCGTTTAGGAAACTTTCCGAGGAAACGATGTACGAAAATAAAGAACGGCTTTATGACACACGGGGTGCAACGAGCCGTCCTGAGTAAATCACTATGTTATGTCAGAGTGTCCTGCGCATACTCGTCGAAATGCCGGGCGGCCGGATCAGCGGGTTCCGGCTTGTTCGAGCGAGAGGGTCAGGCCGTCGCGCATCTTGAGCGTCGCATGCGTTCCCTTGCCTCGGAAGTCGGCTATGTCGTTGCCGTATCCGTATCCGCTGCCGGTCGGGTATTGCGGCAGGTCGAACACCGTGCCGTCGAGCGTGACTTCGGCGCGCCCGGCCGAGAATCTGACCTCGACGCGAAACCGGCGGCGGCTCTTGCCGTCGGTCCCTTCGAATAGGGCGGTAATCGGGGCTTCGTACTGTTCGTAGAGGGTTTTCCCGCGCTGCTCGATAATCCAGCGCCCGTTCGCGAGGCGCACGTTTTTCGTGTCGTCGTCCTCGACGTTCCAAGCCGATCCTCCGCCCGGAAGCGTTCGGCGGTCGAGTATCTCTGTCTTCTGTCCGTCGGGCAGAAAAAGCTCGGCACGCGACGAGTCTTCGGCGAAAACGATATACGCGGCCGTCGTAGCGTCCGGTTCGGCTGCCGGAGCCATTCGGATACCGGCCTCGAACGGGCGGATACACTCCTCGCGCACCTGCGACCAGACGTAACCGGCCGACCCGATGCACCCGTGGGCGTCCCGGTCGGCGCCTACGGCGGTTGTTACGGTGGCGCTGTCCCGTCGGCCGGTCCCGTTTTTCTCCTGACGGGCGAGGCATCCCGCGAGCGAGGCGGCCAGCGGAAAGCAGACGATCCAGAATCGATGTTTCATAGCGTATGCGGATTTTCGAGTCTTTTCGTTACAGCGCGGCGGTCGGGACAATGTTGCGCCCGAACGGCGTGAGAGCCATGCTCATCAGCTTGAAATGCTGTCTGCCGAACGGTATGCCGACAATCGTGATGAATAGCAGCGCGCCGAACAGCAAATGAGTCAGCACGATCCAAATCCCTCCCAGAAAGAACCAGATCACGTTCATCAGCGTATACAAACAACCCGTTCCCTGATCTGTCTGTACCGAGGTCTGGCCGAACGGCAGCAGGGCCAGCAATCCTAACTTGAGCGCCTGAATCCCGAACGGAATGCCGACGATCGTCAGGCAGAGCGCCAGTCCCGAAACGAAATATTCCACTGCGACGGCCAAGCCGCCCAGCAGCAGCCATACGATATTGCCCAGAAGGTTCATATGCTTTGTGTGTCCGCGTTTAGGACGGAATGTTCAAATATACGTTTTTTTTCGTAATCCGGTGCTTTGCCTCGGACACGGTTCCGGAGGTCGCCCGGTGTTCTGGCCCGAAATCGGGGACGGAGCGGATTCTGACGGCCGTGCGGAGGCCGTTCCGGCGAATTCTGCGCGCAGGGATCTTCCGGGGCGCTCGGAGCCGTTTTGTCCGTTTCGTCGGGTCTTGCGCTCGGCACTCGTGCCGAGAGGGCCGTTGCAACCTGTTTTTCTGCTTTCCTCGTCCGGCTTGCAGCGGCTGCCGGAGGAAGCGGGGCCGGTCGCTTTCCCTCGGATGCCTCGTTTCCGTCCGGTCTCCGAGCCCGAGGCCGCCGGGATGTCCTCGTACGCGGTCCGGTCCGCATGTGTGCCGATCGGTTTGCAGCCGAAGGTCCGGGCTTTTGCCGGGGAGGGATTCGGATACTGTCGCGCGAAGATTCTTTTGTTTCGATAATTTTGATTTATTTTGCACTGATTTAGCCGTTTTTTGGGACCCGGCGCGTGGTATACAATTTGCGATACCTTAGGAATCGAATTAAAAGAAGCGTTATGGAAAATACCAAAACCAGAGAGCAATCCGTTGATACAGACCCGATGTACGATAATCGCGAGGTCGTGACCGACGCCGAGGCGGAAATGGTGCGGGAGCAGACCGCTGACAATATGTCAGAAGACGACGCGCCCGAGACTGACAAATCGGCCGAAACTGCCGGAGCGCAGAGTGCGGGGGACGGCGCCCTTTCGGACGTCGAGCGGCAATGGCAGGACAAATATCTGCGTCTGGTGGCCGAGTTCGACAACTACCGCAAGCGGACGGACAAGGAAAAAAAGGGGCTGATCGCTTTGGGCGGCGAGGATGTGATCAAGTCGCTGCTCGGCGTGATGGACGACATCGACCGCGCGCTGGTGGCGATGAGCCAGACCGACGATATAGAGTCGGTCCGCAAGGGGATCGAGCTGATCCACCAGAAGTTGCTCGATACGCTCCATGGGAAGGGCGTACAGGAGATCGAGGCCGTCGGCAACGAGTTCGACACCGATCTGCACGAGGCGGTAGCCAAGCTCCCTGTCGAGGACGACAAAAAAGGAAAGATCATCGATGTCGTGCAAAAGGGCTACAAGTTGAAAGACAAGGTAGTCCGTTACGCGAAAGTCGTTGTAGGAGAATAATTCGGATATGGCAACCAAGAGAGACTACTATGAAGTGCTCGGCGTGCAGCGCGGGGCCAGTGCCGACGAGATCAAGAAGGCCTACCGGAAGGCGGCCATCCAGTATCATCCCGACAAGAATCCCGGCGACAAGGAGGCCGAGGAGAAGTTCAAGGAGGCGGCCGAGGCATACGACGTGCTGAGCAACCCCGACAAGAAGGCGCGCTACGATCAGTTCGGCCACGAGGGCATGAGCGGAGCCGGAGGCTTCGGCGGTTCCGCGGGCGGCTTCGGCGGCGGCGGCTTTACGATGGAGGACATCTTCAGCCAGTTCGGCGATATTTTCGGCGGCCATTTCGGCGGCGGCTTTTCGGGCGGTTTCGGCGGCGGACGCTCGCGCGAGCGTGTCAACCGGGGTTCGGACCTGCGCATCAAGGTGAAGCTGACGCTCAAGGAGATCGTCAACGGTACGACGAAGAAGCTAAAGATCAACAAGATGATCGCTTGCGATCAGTGCGGAGGTACCGGAGCGAAGGACAAAAGTTCCTATGCGACGTGTACGACCTGCAACGGATCGGGCTATGTGACTCAGGTGGTCAATACCTTTTTCGGCCGCACGCAGACAACCCAGCCCTGTCCCACTTGCCACGGCGAGGGACGCATCATCACGACGCCCTGTCCGAAGTGTCACGGCGAGGGAATTGTCCGGGGCGAGGAGATCGTCGAGATACGGATTCCGGCCGGCGTCGGCGAGGGCATGCAGCTGACCGTCAGCGGCAAGGGCAATGCCGCACGTCACGGCGGGGTCAACGGCGATCTGCTCGTACTGATCGAGGAGGAACCCGACAAGGAACTCGTGCGCGATGGCAACGATCTGATATACAACCTGAATATAACTTTCCCTCAGGCCGTGCTCGGCGCTTCGGTCGAAGTGCCGACGGTCGACGCCCGGGCCAAGATCAAGATCGAGCCCGGTACGCAGGCGGGCAAGGTGCTGAGGCTCCGCGGCAAGGGTATTCCCGACGTGAACGGTTACGGGCGGGGCGACATTCTGGTCGTCGTCAATATCGACGTGCCCTCGTCGGTAAGCGCTTCGGAGAAGGGCCTGCTCGAGCAGCTCGCTCAGACCGAGCATTTCAAGCAGGCGGGACAGAGCCGCGATATGAACATATTCGACCGCATGCGCAGCTTTTTCCGTTAGGACGCCGCGTCCTCTCGGCGGAGGCGGCAGGCCGTACCGACCAAGGAACAGATGGAGAACGACAAGATCAGAGTGTTGCCCGACGGGGTCGCCAACCAGATCGCCGCGGGCGAGGTGGTGGGCCGTCCCGCTTCGGTCGTCAAGGAGCTGATGGAGAATGCCGTCGACGCCGGCAGCACGGTCGTGACGGTCAACTATCGCGACGGAGGAAAGAGCCTGATTCAGGTCGTCGATAACGGTTGCGGTATGAGCGACACCGACGCGCGGCTCGCTTTCGAGCGGCACGCGACGTCCAAGATCCGCTCGGCCGACGATCTCTACCGGCTCCATTCGTTCGGATTCCGCGGCGAGGCGCTGCCCTCGATCGCGTCGGTCGCGGAGGTCGAGCTGCGCACGCGCACGCCTTACGGCGAGCTGGGAACGAAGGTCTGCATTCACGGCGGGCGTTTTCAGTCTCAGGAGCCGGTTCAGATGCCTCAAGGGACGCAGTTTTCGGTGAAAAACCTTTTTTACAACACGCCGGCCCGCCGTCGCTTTCTGAAAGAGGCTTCGGTCGAGGCCCGGCATATCCGCACCGAGTTCCAGCGCGTGGCCTTGTGCAATCCGGGGATTGCTTTCACCTTGTGCGACGGCGATGCGCCGCTCGTACAGCTGCCGGCGACGAATCTGCGGCAGCGTATCGTGTCGGCCGTCGGCGGGCGCGAGATCGCGAAGAACCTGCTCGAGGTCTCCGTCGATACGTCGATGGTGCGCGTCGAGGGATTCGTCGGCCGCCCGTCGGCCGCCAAGAAGACGAATCGGGAGCAGTTCCTTTTCGTCAACGGGCGCTACTTTCAGTCGCCCTATTTCCGCAAGGCCGTCCTGCAGGCTTACGACAAGCTGATTCCGTCCGATACGCAGCCGTCCTATTTTCTCTATATCACGATCGATCCCGAGCGGATCGACGTGAACGTGCACCCGCAGAAAACCGAGATCCGTTTCGACGACGAGCAGGCTTTGTGGCAGATATTCAATGCCGCCGTCCGCGAGGCGCTCGGCAAGACGGGCGTCGTGCCGCTGATGGATTTCGAGATCGATCCGTCGATCGACATACCGGTCGCGCGCAAGGGAGTGATCTATCGTGAGCCCGATTTGGGCGTCGATCCGTCGTTCAATCCGTTCGATGAGGAGCGGAAAACGTCCGGAGCCGACCGCCCTTTTCCGGCATACGGCCGCGGGCGCGAGTCCCGGGATCGGGTGAGCGACTGGGAGCAGCTTTACGAAGTGGACTCGCAGGCGATATTCCCGACGGACAAAAGCGGGGAAACCGGCGCGGATCGGTTGGTCGAGTTCGACAGCGACGAGTTGGAGTACATCGAAGGCGGCGGGTCCGGTGCGGCTCAAGCGGCTTTCGATTGGGAGGCCGAGCCTGTCACGGGCGAAGTACTGATGCTCGGAGGGCGTTATTGCGCGACCCGTCTGCGCGAAGGTTTGGCCGTGGTCGATCTGCCCCGGGCGTGGGAGCGGGTGCGCTACGAACGCTATCTGGGCATGCTCGGCAACGAGACCTCGGCGACCCAGCGGCTGCTGTTCGCCGAGACGGTTCCGCTTTCCGCCGCCGAAGCGTGCATCGCACGCGAGATAGCCGGGGATCTGGAGGCCGTCGGGTTCGATTTCCGGATCGGGGAGGAATCCATGACGGTGACGGGCATTCCGGCCGACCTGCCGGACGTCGGTGTCGGGCAGGCCGTTCGCGAAATGCTTTCCGAATTCCGCGAAAGCGAGCGTTTGTCGCCCGACGACCGGATTCGGCGCACGGCGGCCGTGATGGCGCGCTGCGGAGCCATGACCTCCCGCGATGCGATGGACGCCGATGCGGCTCGGGAGCTTTTGCGCGAATGGCTCCGTTGCGAAGGATTCAACTATACGCCCGACGGCCGGCCGGTGATGACGGTGCTGACCGTCGAAGAATTGGCTAAACGACTAAAATAGACCGAGACGATGAGATTTCAAGCTGCCTATTCGACCCCTCCGGTGGTCAAGAACCTGATTATCCTCAATGCCCTGTTCTTTCTGGCCGAGATGGTGCTGCCTGCCGGGGCGGGCGACTGGATGATCCGTCATCTGGGGCTGTTCTACTGGGGGAGCGGCAATTTCCAGCCGCTGCAGCTCGTGACGCACATGTTCATGCATGCGAGTCTGACACACTTGTTTTTCAATATGTTCGCGCTGTGGATGTTCGGCCGCACGCTCGAGTACGAGCTGGGCAGCAAGCGCTTCCTGCTCTATTACATGGTGACTGGCGTCGGGGCGGGTCTGTTGCAGCTCGGCGTGACATGGATCGAGGTCAGCTCGCTTGCCGATGGCGTGGCCTCCGGCACGGTCAGTCCCTATGTGCTTCAGTCCCGCATCCATGCCGTGACGATCGGGGCGTCGGGAGCCGTTTTCGGCGTACTGCTGGCCTTCGGCATGATGCATCCCAACTCGATGATCATGCTGCTGATTCCGCCCATTCCGATCAAGGCGAAGTATTTCGTGATCGGCTACGGCTTGCTCGAGCTGTATCTCGGCATGTCGGGCAGCCAAAGCGGCGTGGCCCATTTCGCTCATGTCGGCGGAATGCTTTGGGGATGGCTGTTGCTTCGTTATTGGAAGAAAACAGGTAAGATTTACTATTGACGCGACCGGAAGAAGGCGGAGCGCGCCGACGCATCGCTGCCTGTCCGGCTGCCGGAAGCAGGATGCCGGGCGGAAGCCTCCGGCGAACGAGCGGTCATACGAGAGCCATGAGAGTACGCGATAAGGAGAAAAAGAGTGCGGGCATTCTGCTTGCGACGGCGGATGCGGTCGTCCTCGTGCTGTCGTTTCTGGTCGCGGCGGCGTTGATGCTTTCTTATCTGGCGCCTCACGTCGATCCTCGCCGGGCCGCGTGGTTCGCCTTTCTGGGCTTGGCGGCTCCGTTTCTTTATGTGGCCGACGTCGTGTTGGCGCTTTACTGGACGATGCGCTGGAGACCGGTCGCCCTGTTGTTGCTGTTTGCCGCGTTGCTCGGCCTGGGACATGTCTCCAAATTTTTCCGTCCCGAGCTGAGCCGGCGCTACGAGCAGCCTCGCGAGACCGGAACACTGCGCGTGCTGAGCTATAATGTGGAAGGGTTTTTCGGCAAGGATTCGCTCGGCAAACGCGAAAATCAGATGCAGCGGATCGTCCGCTTCATCGCCGAGACCGATCCCGATATCTTCTGCCTGCAGGAGTTCGAGTACAATCGGGTCAATACGCTGGACAGCCTCGAGTCGGCGCTCGGGGAGTGGAAGTACCGGGCGCTTTTTCTCGACAGCACGGCCGACCGTCGGCACGGGAGAGGACTGGCCCTGTTCAGCAAGTACCGCGTGATTCCGAGGGGGGGCATCCGCTATCCGGGCTCGACCAATTCCTCGATGTGGGCCGACGTGATCGTTCACCGCGATACGGTGCGGGTTTACAATAACCATATGCAAAGCACGCAGATCAGCGAGGACGACAAGCAGTTCCTCGGGGCCATGGCGGCCGTTCCCGACTCGGCGCGCGACGACCGGGCCAAGGGAATCGTGCGCAAGCTGGTCCGCAATTTCAGGGTCCGGGCGACGCAGGCCGATTCGGTGGCCGGCTTCATTCACGACGGCACGCCGAGGGTGATCGTCTGCGGCGATTTCAACGATACGCCGATGTCTTACACCTATCGCCGCTTGCGAGGCGATCTGACGGACGCATTCGCCCGCAAGGGCCGCGGAATGATTTACACTTACCGGGGATTTCTGGGCGTTTTCCGGATCGACTACCTGTTCCATTCCGACGATTTCGAAACGGTCGACTATGACAGCGAGCAGCCTCTGTGGAGCGACCACAATCCGGTGATCGTCGATCTGAAGCTGCGCCGGTAACCGTTTCTGCCTGTCTCGGGAAGTCCCGGGTTCATAAAAACGAAGAAAGTCATGATTCTCGACACCGTTTCCCGTTTGGACCGCTATGCCGCCTTGAATCCGCTTTTTCTGCGCGTAGCCGAGTACCTGCGGCGCAGCGACCTGAACCTGATGGCCGACGGCCGCTACGAAATTTCCGGCGAGGATGCTTTCCTGACACTGACCCGCTCGTCGTTGCGCCTTTCGACGGAGGCTCCTTTGGAGGCCCATCGCCTTTATGCGGACATACAGATCGTGCTTTCCGGCGAGGAAGGTTACGGCTGGAGAAGCGTCGCTTCGTGCACGGCGCCGAGGGGAACCTATTGCGCCGAACGCGACATCCTGTTCTATGACGACCGTCCCGATACTTTCCTGACGCTTCGGCCCGGCGGGATGGCCGTTTTCTTCCCGTCGGATGCCCATGCTCCGCTGATCGGCAGCGGGGAGGTCCGCAAGTGCATCGTTAAGGTCCGCTGCTGACGGAGACTGTCCGCCAGAGCTTTGCGGAAGACGGGGCGCGGCGGGTTGCCGACGGGTACGTATGCCGGCTGTCGCTCTTTTCGCCGGATTTCGTCGATCGGCGGATAGGCCGTGTCATGGCTGCGACCGGAACGGCTACCGGGTTTCATTGTCGAGGCGGGGTTACAACGAATTGCGCGGTTGCGTGAAAAGGTCACTATCCGCCGTTTCCCGATCCCCTTGTTCTTTCCGATTTAGGCTTGTTTCGGCAAGCGAACTGCGACGACAAGGGGCAGACATAGTCCGGGCAGCCTTCCCGGTCTCCGGCCCGGCGGGTTCCCGTGCAGGACCGGGAAAAGGGCCGGAAGCCGTCGCATGGAATCATCGGCCCCACCGGGTCGAATAGTCTCTCAGCTCTTTTTGCAGCAGCCTGTGTTTGCCTCCGGTCATTCGATCGAGCAAGGCATGGAAGGCGGGGCCGTGATTTCGGTGCAGCGTATGGCACAGCTCGTGGATCAGGATATAGTCGATCAGCCGGTCGGGCAGTTTCATCAGATGGAGGCTCAGCGAGAGGTCGTTTCTCGACGAGCAGCTGCCCCAGCGCGTGCGGCTGTTGCGGACGGTCACTTTTCCGCAGCGGAATCCCAGTTCGCGGCACAGCTCGGCCACGCGTCCGGGTAGGTATTGCTGTGCCTCGATTCTCCACGCCTGCTCGATTCCCCGCCTGATCGCCTCCTGCACCGGTTCGTCGGCATAATTCATGCCGGCCGGGTAGCGTACCCGGATCAGTTCGCCGTCGATCCGCGCCGTTGCGGCGATGCAGGCGCACGGCTCCAGCCTCAGCGTATGCTTGCGGGTGGAGTAGGGCATTCCGATCGTTTCGTGCGGCAGCCGCGCGGCAAGCCGGGCGCGCGTGCGCTCGGCCCATGCCTGCTTCTCGTCCAGAAAGCGCAGCGCTTCCCGTTCGTTCATGCCGCGCGGGATCGTCAGTCTGATCTCGCCGGAGGCCCGGACGCTGAGAGTCAGCCTGCGGGCGCGCTCCGAGCGGACGATCCGGACCGTCCCGAGCGAGGGATGTGCATACTCGGACATGCGGGGCGTGAGCGGGCTATTTGACCAGGTCGGCCTCGGCCGAGACGACCTTCCCGAAATCGAACCGCTCGACGGTCTGCTGCATCAGCGCCGATATCTCGTCGTTGCACGGATTGCCGATACTGCCTTCGTGCGTATGGTGCACTTGCCTCTGCGGCCTGAACCGACCCTGCTCGATGTCGAGCCCCACCCGGCGGTAGGCTTCGCGGAACGGCACGCCCGAAAGGACCAGATTGTTGACCGTCTCGACGCTGAACAGGTAGTCGTATTTCGGATCGTCCAGAATATTTTCTTTCACGCGGATGTTGCCGAGCATGAACGCCGCCATCGACAGGCAGCTTCTCAGATCGGCAATCGCCGGGAAGAGCACTTCCTTGAGCAGTTGCAGGTCGCGGTTGTAGCCCAGCGGCAGGTTCGTCGTCATCATCGCGATCTGGTTGGGCAGTCCCTGAAGCAGGTTGCACTTGCCCCGGATCAGTTCCCAGACGTCGGGATTCTTCTTGTGCGGCATGATGCTCGACCCGGTGGTCAGTTCGGCCGGATATGAAATGAAATCGAAGTTCTGGCTCAGGAACATCGTGTTGTCCATCGCCAGCCGCGCAAGCGTCGCGGCGACCGACGACAGGGCCTGAGCCGTCACGCGCTCGGTCTTTCCGCGGCCCATCTGGGCATAGATCACGTTGTAATCGAGCGTGTCGAAGCCCAGCAGCCGCGTGGTCATTTTCCGGTCGAGCGGGAACGACGAGCCGTAGCCGGCGGCCGATCCCAACGGATTCTTGTTGCAGATGCGGTAGGCGGCCAGCAGCATTTCCGCATCGTCGACCAGGCTCTCCGCATAGGCTCCGAACCAAAGACCGAACGACGACGGCATGGCGATCTGCCAGTGCGTATAGCCCGGCATCAGCACCTCCTTGTGCTTTTCGGACAGTTGCTGCAACACAGCGAACAGTTCGCCGCATTGCCCGACGATTTCGCGTAGCTGGCGGCGCAGGAAAATCCGCAGATCGACCAGCACCTGATCGTTGCGCGAGCGGCCGCTGTGAATCTTCTTACCGGCCTCGCCCACGCGCTGCGTGAGCAGAAACTCGACCTGAGAGTGAACGTCCTCGACGCCTTCCTCGATCGTGAATTTTCCTTCGGCGATTTCGCGGTATATCGTCTTGAGCCCGCGTTGTACGGCGTCCAGATCCTCTTTGCCGAGCAGCCCGACCGCGTGTAACATGCGGGTGTGAGCCAGCGAGCCGAGCACGTCGGCTTCGGCCAGGTACAGGTCCATTTCGCGGTCTCGTCCGACCGTAAAACGCTCGACCTCCCGGTCGACGTCATTGCTTTTCTGCCACAGTTTCATATTTTCCGTATCGTTTTTTCTGTCGTTCGTCGAATGTGCCGTGCCGCTTCCTCGGGTACGTCGGCTTGATGTCCGTCCGTCGCGCGCACAGCGGTTCCCGGCGTACTTTCCCGTGCTCCGATATGCCCGTGCGCGATTTTTATGCCCCGAAACCGAACCGATACGTCGGCCGGAGTCTTGCCGGCCACCGCTGGGCCGATTTCCGGTGCGGACCGCCGTGTCCGTTTCTCTGCGAAGGAGCGGCGAGCTGCATCGGCCGGGAACGACGGCTTTCCTATCCGTTTTCAGTCGCTATGCAGGTCGTCGAAATGCGGTCCTAATTTTCCTACAAGATAGCGGAAAGCATCCGGATATACAAATCGATTCCCTCGCGGATTTCGCTCAGACCGACGAATTCGTCCGCGCTGTGCGACCGCGCGCTGTCGCCTACGCCCAGCTTCAGCGACGGGATGTCGAGCAGGGCCTGGTCCGACGTCGTGGGCGATCCATAGGTCGTGCGGCCCAACGCCAGTCCGGCCCGGACGATCGGGTGGGCCGGCGGGATGCTCGACGGCTTGAGCCGGGTCGAGCGGGGCGCGACTTCGCTTCGGACGTGGCGGCGGATTTCGTCCAGCACCTCCTCGTTCGTGTAGCGGTCCGTCACTCGGATGTCGACCGTGAACCGGCACTCGGCCGGCACGACATTGTGCTGCGTTCCGGCCGAAATGATCGTGACGGTCATCTTGACCGGCCCGAACAGTTCCGACACCTTCGGGAAACGGTAACTCTGGAACCACTCGATGTCCTGCATGGCCTTGTAGATCGCGTTGTCGCCTTCCTCGCGCGCCGCGTGGCCCGAACGTCCGCGCGCCGTGCAGTCGACGACCATCAGTCCCCGTTCGGCGATGGCCAGCTGCATTTGCGTGGGCTCGCCGACGATGGCGAAGTCGAGCGGACCCAGCTCGGGCAGCACGCATTCCAGCCCGTCGCTGCCGCTGTTCTCTTCCTCGGCCGTGATCGCCACGCACAGGTTGTATTTCATCTCTTCCCGGTCGTAGAAGTGCCGGAAAGCCGCCAGTAGCGATACGACGCTCGCTCCGGCGTCGTTGCTGCCGAGCCCGTAGAGCCGGTCGCCCTCGATGGCCGGATCGTAAGGGTCGCGCGAGTAACCGCTGTTGGGCCGCACCGTGTCGTGGTGCGAGTTGAGCAGGATCGTCGGCTTCGCGGGGTCGTAATGCCGGTTGAATGCCCAGACGTTGTTTTTCTTCCGATGCGTCTCGATGCCGCTGTCGGAGAGAAAAGCCGCCAGCCGCTCGGCCGTGCCCGCTTCCTCGCGGCTCGGCGACGGAATGCGGATCAGGTCGCGCAGCAGCGCGACCGCATCGCTGTAAAGAGCTTCCGTGTTCATGTCCGTATGTCGTTTCATGATCGAGTCTTTCTTCGTTCGGCTTCAGGCGCGAAGGCCGGAGTTCTCCTCTGTTTTCTCCTTCGTTTTCGGGGTGCTCGCGCCCGGTGCCGTTCGGAACTGTTTTCGCTTCGGGTTTGCCATGTTATTGATCGGCAGGTGTCAGCGTTTCGCCTTGTCTTTGTTTTGTTTCTATTTTTCTCTCCCTTTCTGCGTCATGCCGGTCTTGTACAAGTCATTCGCAATCTGTTTTGCCTTGTTCTCGGCTCGTGCCGTTTCGGCCGGCCGCTCTCCGTTTCGGGTTTGCCGTATGGCCGATTTCGTATCCCGAGCGGGGCTTTCTGTCCTTTTTTCTCTGTTCTTTGTTCTTTTCCCTTGTGCCGAGGCTCGCTTCGTTCAAGTCGTCCGCAGCCCGCTGTTCCACGCTTGTCGTTCGCACCGTTTCCGGCCGGCTCCGTTCCGGATTTCGGATACGCCGTCATACCGTTGCCGACCGAAAAACGAGATCCTGTCCGGTTTCGAAACGGTCCGCTTCGGCTTGCAGAGGAAGGCATCGCGTCCGCCCTACGGGCATGTCGGGAGCGCGGCTTTTTTCGGAGAGATATCGTCCGGCTATGCGTCGGACCGGCTTGTCCCTGTCCGCTGGCGTACGGCCTCGAACAGCATGACGGCCGCTGCGGCCGACACGTTCAACGACTCGACGCTGCCGCGAATCGGTATGGCCAGCCGCATATCGCACAACTTGAGCACTTCCTTCGATATTCCCGTGTCCTCGCTCCCCATCACGATCGCGGTCGGGCCGCTCAGGTCGGCCTCGAACAGCAGTTCGTCGCTTTTTTCGGTTGCGGCGACGATCCGGAACCCCTCGCTCTGCAATATTTTCAGTGTGCCTCGTATGCTGCCTGCGCGACATACGGGGATCAGGCTCAGCGCCCCGGCCGAACTTTTCATCGACTCGGCGTTCACCGGGGCCGAGCTCTTGAGCGACGTGACGAGTCCGTGGGCTCCTGCGCACTCGGCGCTGCGGGCGATCGCGCCGAAGTTGCGCACGTCGGTCACGCCGTCCAGCACGACGAGCAGGGGCGTTTCGTCCCCGGGAATCGATTCGAGCAGCTCGTGCAGGCCGACGTACTCGATGGACGCCGTCAGCGCTACGGCGCCCTGATGGTTGCCCTGCGCGAGCCGGTTCAGCTTTTCGACCGGGACCCACTGCACCCGGATCCGGCGCTGCCGGCACAGTTCGGCCAGCTCGCCGAGCAGTACGCCGTCGGCCCCTTTCTTCAGATAGACTTTCTCGATCTGCCTTCCGGCCTCGATCGCCTCGATGATCGGCCGCAGGCCGAACAGCATGTTCTTGTTTTCCATGACGCGGTTTTTCCTAATATTCCTTGCGGCCGGGCTCCGGTCCGAAGAGCGGGCTCCGGCGGCAGCGCCGGCCGGAGCCCCGCATTCCGGCCGCATGCGGCATTCCGGATCGGTGCGCCCTTTCCCGGCGGGATGTCCCGTAGAATCGGCCGCTCCGGCTTTCTATGCTTTCAGCGAATCCTTCAGGTTTTCGAGCGTGATGCTCAACTCCTCCCAGCGGTAGGTCTGCTTCGTCAGTCGCTCTTTCATTTCGTTATAGCGGGCGTAGACCGTTCCGTCGCTCAGGTCGATGCCGTGAGCCGCCGGGTCGGCCATTTGTCGGTCCAGTTCGGCGATTTGCTTCTCCAAGTCCATGATCTCCGTCTCGGCGCGCTCCACGTCCCGCTCGGCTTTGCGCAACTGTTTCTCGGCCTCGCGCTTGCGTTCGTATTCGGCCTTGCCCGAGACTTTCGGGGCTTTCGCGCCGGTATCGGCTGCCGGGGCTTTCTTCCGCTCGATTTCGCGCATCGAGGCGATCTGCCGGTCGCGCAGAAAGTCGTAGATGCCGCCCAGATGTTCCTTGACCGTTCCGTCGCGGAACTCGTAGACCCGTTCGACGAGTCCGTCGAGAAACTCGCGATCGTGCGAAATGACGATCACCGTGCCGTCGTACTTTTTGACGGCGTTTTTCAGGATGTCCTTCGAGCGCATGTCCATGTGGTTCGTCGGCTCGTCGAGCACGAGCAGGTTATACGGCTCGAGCATCAGTCGCGCCATGGCCAGCCGGGCCCGCTCGCCTCCCGACAGCACGCGCACCTTCTTGTCGATCTCCTCGCCCCGGAACAGGAACGCTCCGAGTATGTCGCGCAGTCGCGTGCGGATGTCGCCGACGGCTACCCGGTCGAGCGTGTCGAAGACGGTGAAGTCGCCGTTCATCAGGTCGTCCTGATTCTGCGCGTAGTATCCGATGCGGACGTTGTGTCCGATGCGGACGCTGCCTTCGGTCGGCGTCAGTTCGCCGATCGCCATGCGGGCGAACGTCGTCTTGCCTTCCCCGTTGCGGCCGACCAGCGCCACTTTCTGTCCCCGTTCGATCGTGAACGTCGCGCCCGAGAAGACGTGCTTCGCTCCGAAGCTCATGCCCGCGTCCTTCGCTTCGACGACGATCTGTCCCGAGCGCGGAGCGGGCGGAAACTTGATGTTCAGCGCGCTCGTGTCTTCCTCGTCGATCTCGATGCGCTCGATCTTCTCGAGTTGCTTGATGCGCGACTGGACCTGATTCGACTTGGTGGGCTTGTAGCGGAAGCGCTCGATGAACTCCTCGGTCTGCTCGATCATCTTCTGCTGGTTCAGGTAGGCCGCCATCTGCTGCTCGCGCCGTTCTCGCCTCAGCTCGACATACCGGCTGTACGGGACCTTGTAGTCGTACGCCTTGCCGAGCGACAGCTCGATCGTGCGCGTGGTGACGTTGTCCAAAAAGGCCCTGTCGTGCGAGATCAGCACGACGGCCCCGTTGTATTCCTTGAGGTAGCCCTCCAGCCACTGGATGCTCTCGATATCGAGGTGATTCGTCGGCTCGTCGAGCAGGAAGACCGACGGGCGGCGCAACAGCAGCTTGGCCAGCTCGATGCGCATGCGCCAGCCGCCGCTGAACTCGCTTGTCGCGCGCGTGAAGTCTTTTCGCTCGAAACCGAGCCCGAGCAGCGTTTTCTCGACCTCCTCCTCGCGGTTCTGGCCGCCGAGGATATGGAAGCGGTCCGTCGCGTCGTTGAGCCGGTGCAGCAGTTTCTCGTACTCGGGGCTCTCGTAGTCGGTCCGCTCGGCGATCTGCGCCGTCAAGCGGTCGATCTCCTTTTCCAGATCGAGCACTTCGGCGAAAGCCGACTCGGTCTCGGCATAGAGCGTCGTCGTGTCGGCCACCTTCATCTGCTGGGGCAGGTATCCGATCGTGCACTCGCCGTTACGCGAGATGCCGCCCGAGGTGGGCGGCTGCTCCCCGACGAGCACCTTGAGCATCGTCGACTTGCCCGCTCCGTTCTTGCCCACCAGACCGATCCGGTCTTTGGGGTTGATCAGAAACGATATCTCCTTGAATAGATCCTGTCCGCCGAAGCTGACGGTCAGGTTGTCCACCGAAATCATTCCTCCGCTATACGTTCAACAGTTCGTGAATGGTCGCTTCGGGATTCTCGCTGGCGAACACTGTGCTCCCGGCCACGAGCACCTCGCAGCCTGCGGCGTACACCTCGGCCGCGTTGGCGAGCGTGATGCCGCCGTCGATCTCGATCACGGCCCGCGAGCCGCAGCGGTCGATCTCCCGGCGGAGCTCGGCCACTTTCTCGGTCGATCCTTCGATGAACGACTGTCCGCCGAATCCCGGTTCCACGCTCATCACGAGCACCAGATCGAGCTCGTTCAGGTAGGGCACGACGGCCGCGACGGGCGTCTTCGGCTTGATCGACACCCCGGCCTTGACGCCGGCCTTTTTGATCATGGCGATCGCGCCGCGCACGTCCTCGGTCGCCTCGAGGTGGATCGTGACGATGTCCGCTCCCGCCCGGACGAAGCGCTCGACGTATTTCTCAGGATTCACGATCATCAGGTGCGTGTCGAGCACTTTCTTCGTGCCTTGGCGGATCGGGCCCATGACCGGAAACCCGAACGAGATGTTCGGCACGAAGACGCCGTCCATCACGTCGATGTGGATCCACTCGGCCTCGCTGCGGTCGAGCATCGCGATGTCGTCGGCCAGATGGCCGAAATCGGCCGAGAGGACCGAGGGGGATATGATTCTTGGCATAATCCGTCTGTTTTTGTCGGTTTGCTGTAAATTCGTACAAAGGTAATGATTTTTATCGCTATTTTTGCTCTGTCGCCTATCCCGGCGGCAGAAATCGAACCGAAACGACCATGCTGTATGCTTTTGTTTTGTTGGTCGGGCTGGCCGTCGGCGCTTTGGTCGTCGCCGGATTGGTCCACCGCCCGGCCGCCCG
>OGRE01000370.1_pt1 | contig 51941 bp, 51 predicted proteins | sample 1553421 | NCBI WGS metagenome assembly OGRE01 (sample SAMEA2580076, study PRJEB22360) | human gut metagenome | biome: human gut; feature: human-associated habitat; material: faeces | place: Denmark | collected 2008/2010 | reverse complement strand
TTGCAAGGTCAACAAAAGTGGTACCTTTCGTTACTGTAATAGCCGTACCGGACTTGGCAACCGAAGTCACCGCATTTCCTGAGCCGGTAGTGGTTACCGTCAATGCAGAACCACCTTCCAAAGATTTCACTCGGGTATTCAAGTCATTACCCAACTTGGCAGATAGCACATACCCGGCTTTATCAGCAGAGTAGTCATCCCAGGCATCAAGACGATCATAGTCGCTACCGCCACCTCCTTCACCTGTACCAGGATTAAGCCCCATAGATGACAAGAACCCCGTAGCGTACAGGCCCGCTGTTTTACCAGAAGTTGCATGAGACAATTCCAAGCCATCAGCTGTTGATCTTAACCAATAATCACCGATACGAATACCTCCCATGAAAGTAGCGGAACCGGTCACATACAAGGAAGAAGACAAAGTAGCGGCACCACCAACTCTTAGTTGTTTAGCCACGGCTAACCCTCCTGCTGTTTTAATGGCAGCAGCTGTGGTGGTAGTCGCGTCTGTAGTATTTGTTACGTTTAGAATACCCCCAATGTTTGTACCATTTGACATCGTTACAGCACCGGTACTGTTATTAATAGCCAATGGTCTTAAACTATTGTAATTTCCATATTGGTCGTCTTTGTTAGTCAACAAAAAATAGGAGGAATTACCATCGTTATACATGAAAAAGCCATAGCTACCTTGAACGGCACGGAAAGCTTTAGCGGAAGTTGAACGAACTTCTCCGGATACAGCAATGTGAGATGCGAACGTTCCTACACCTGCTACGTTAAGTAATTGGGTACATACGTTTGACCAGCGATTAGTGACTGTACCATTTGTTAATGTATTATTTGCTCCGGGATATATACTTCCGGCTGTACTCATAAGAATACCACTAGCATCATTTCCGGCTCTGGTAATATATAAAATATCTCCTTTTCGGTATAAACGAGCAGTAGTTCCCGTACCATCATAGATAGAGATACCCGTTGTTGCGCTATCACCCTTAACATTAATACCCGCTGTCATTGTGGTATAAGTGTACCCAAAGTGTCCTGCACCGGTTACTGCAAGTCTGCCTGTTACCGATGTATCTCCGAAGAACTCATCCATCCTAGCGGGTGTATCAATATTGGTGTATCCGGTCTCCGAAGTAATCAAAGAGATGGTAGAAGTTCCTCCCCAAATAGTCTGATTACTATGTCCTGTATAAATTGTTTTTAGATATACTTTGGGATAATACCATGTAGTAGCCGTAGTTCCTAATAGAATAACACATTTACTACCGTTATATGCTAAACGTACACCTTTACTGTAAGCACCTTTTGTATGGTATCCAATATTTACCCATTTCGCACTACTTGCAGTTCCACCACCATTATAATTATATGCACCAATTGTAATGACAGAAGCATTCGCAGTCGTATTATATTCATATATCCATATTTCATAAATATTCATACTGGAAGTCCATCCATTCGGTAGTGTAATACAGATAGTTCCTGTTGCCGGATTACCTGAATTATCAAAATAACCTGAGAAGTTGTTGATATGACCACTTCTTGCAACTAGGCTTTCAACTCCGAGCAATGTTCCGGTTATATTGGCTGTTCCATTAAAGGACTGACCCCACAAAGTTCTGGCTGTTTGTAGGGAAGTAGCTGTAGAAGCATTTCCGGTTAAATTACCAGTAACGTTACCGGTAACATTACCTACTAAAGCACCTCTAAAGGTTGGAGCAACGATAGATGCAGAAGCAGGAGTTAATGTCTTGCTGGTATATCCTTCTGGAATGCTACCTGCGGTCAATGCTGTAGATAAAGTCCATGTAGTATTAGCTCTACCTACCAAAAAGACATTGAATGTTACATCTGTCATTGCGGCTCTTGACCTCACTTCTAAATAGCCATAATGACCGGAATAAGTCGTATGGTAAACCAAGCGGAATTGGTCTATGGATGCAGTTGAATAATTAGAACCTCCTAATTGAATAAGACTTGGATTATTACCATAATTGGTAGATACCTGCAACAAGAAAGTAGAATGTTGCCCAGATACTTTTACAGATATAAAGAATAACGAATTTGTTACATTTATACCTTCCCCTGTAGAAGCTAATCTATACCATCCTTGCGCTGTTGTAGTACCTGTATATGATGCATTTATACCGTATGCAGCATTTATCTCATTAAGACTAAATGAGACGTTTGCACTACCATTAACGCTTTTAACAGCAGCACCAATAGTGAGGTTACGAGCCGTTCCCCAGTTTGCAGTCGTTATATTCGCTGTTCCATTGAAAGAAGTCCCGTTTATGGTACGTGCCGTTTGTAACTTGGTTGCGCTTGCTACATTGTCAGTGATATAAGCTAACTTATCCCATGCTGACCAAGTTGTACCATTATGGAATCTTGCTCTAAAATCACCAGCAGAATCAAACATCAGATGTCCGGTATATCCAGTAGCGATTCTCCATACCATCAAACCGTAAGCACCTACACCAGAAGGTACATTGGTTGTGGTATTACTTCCGCCTGCATAGTACAACTTACCAGAATAGTTCGTGTAAGTATAACTGTTTAAATCTTGATTGGTTAACTCTGTTGTTGTTAATCTTGGTGCAGTTCCAGTAATAGATACGCCTAATGTTGTAGAACATTGAGTGATTGTACCTGCGTTCATGTAAACAGGAAGGGAAGAAGAACCTACGGTCGCAGTGGAAGCAGTCGGAGTACCTGCATTCAAGTAGAAGAACTTTGTATTGTTTCCAACGGTCGTTGTTCCCAACTTCGTGATAAGAGAAGTGTAGTTCCCTGTATGAAGAAGCTGTACAAAACTACCCCATACCATTTTAGAACCATCTCCGTAACCAGTACGTAAGTATAATTGATTTAATGCCGATGCACCCGTTGCATGAAACAGGTCAACAGCCGCTTGTGATGAGGACAAGGTAGAAGACGTACTTCTTTGCCAACGAATTGTATGACCGTAATTACTCGGATAACCTGTATCAGTAGTAGAGCTTACCTGATTATAATATAATCCTGAACCTTGCATTAAGGTATTAGCTACCGCATTATCCTGATTAGCGTAAAGCCTTTTTGAATAACCGGTAACATCTATACTCCAAGTCCCTGTAGCTCCTCCTCCATTCTTTGTTGGAGCATAATTGTTATAGTTGGCAGAATGAAGAATAGCATTCCCTTTATAGGTCAAAGAAGTCTCAGATACCGTTAAGCTATTTGCAACATTCCACGGCTCAGAAGTCCAACCGATAAATCCTCTCGGAGAAGCATTGTTTGTGGTGAAGCAACCAATACCAAATTGAGTGGTAGAATAATCATCTGTCTTCCAATATAATCCTGTAGCATTGGTGGTCGTTGAGCTATTAACATAATGAAGATTACTTCGTCCCATCCTTATGGATGAAGAGAACGTTTTTGTTCCTCCAATCGTTTGGGCACTTGCAAGGTCAACAAAAGTGGTACCTTTCGTTACTGTAATAGCCGTACCGGACTTAGCAACCGAAGTCACTGCATTGCCTGAACCGGTAGTCGTTACAGTCAATGCAGAACCACCTTCCAAGGATTTCACTCGGGTATTCAAGTCATTACCTAATCCGGCGGATAAAACCCATCCAGCCTTGGACGCGTCATAATCGGCCCATGTATCTAAGCGGTCGTAATCTGAACCTCCGCCACTGCCTGTCCCTAAATTCAATCCCATGGATGACAGGAACTGTTCCGTATATAAACCGTATTTAGCTTTTATCGCATATACCGGAGCCGATGCAGTTCCGATGTTTACCTTTTCGAACAGGTCGTCAAACGTGGCTTTAGTTAGAAAGGTGGTACCTTTGACTAAGGTAATGATGTGGCCGGAGACAGTAGCACTTGTAACGGCATTTCCGCTGCCACTATAGGCTACATCATTAACTCCGTCCGTAATACCGAAACCGGCTAATGTTGTAGGATTACTACCAGCTGTTACACGGCCATATGCATCAGTAGTGGTCTTAAAGTACGTTCCAGCCGTGCCTACCGCTTTGAGATTCAGAACACCGGATGAGATTGCCAGCGTTGTCCCTACCTTCACACCTCCAAGAACGCTAGCGGATGCTGTAGGAAGCGTATAGGTGTAGGTCGCTGATAGTTTTCCATCAGAATCTATACTCAGACGGTCGCCTACAATTATACCCCCTAATGCCTTGGTTGTAGCGGCTGAAAGATTTATTGTGCGATTAGCGGCCAAGGTGCCACCTCCATTAAGACCGGTACCGGCTGAAATAGTTATAGTCTTATCCGCCTTAGTTCCAATAGCGGTTAATAAATCTTCTATCTGATTGACATTGCCCTGTAATACATCCGCTATTTCCTTTAATGTATCAAATGCCTCGGGAGCACCATTAACCAAAGCATTAATTCTGGCATCAAGATCCGCTATCGTAGCATAATCTTTAGAAGTAACCCATAATTGGGTAGCATAACCGGCTTTGGAGTGGTCTCCCCAACCGAAAGCGGTATTCCAATTTGCCTTATCTGCTGATGTTGCAACCAGGTACCCTTTATTATTTACCCAAGACTCCGTAGCATATCCAGCCAGACTTTGATGTTCGGTGAGGAATGTAGCTTTAGAGAAGGTTACTGTATTTCCATTCTGGGTAAACCCGGATAGTCCGTTGCCAGTTCCACTTGTGGTTAATGTTATAGCTTTTGATTCAAGAGAACTTACCCTTGTGTTCAAATCCCATCCTAACCCGGCTGATAATACATATCCGGACTTATCGGTGGAGTAATCATCCCAGGCATCAAGACGGTTATAGTCACTACCTTCCCCGGAACCGGCATTCGGATTAAGCCCTTTGGAAGACAGGTACTGTTCGGTCCACAGACCGACTTTTGCTTTGATGCTGTCAATTACAGTGGAAGTATTGTTAATGGCAATTTCGTTTCCGTCCGCATCCATAGCACCAAACAGACGGGCAAGGAAAGTCTTGGTTACGTAACGGGTATCAAGAATAGTAGAAAAGTTACCTTCGTCTACAATTCTCATCCATCCCGTAGCAACGCCATTATTATCTATCCTGCGCTTATATAGGTTGTTATTGCTCCCAAATCCTATCTGTCCGGTATATCCGGCTGCTATTCTCCAAACCATTAACCCGTATGCATCTGACGGAGAATTTACGGTAGTATTATCTCCGCCGGCATAATACATCTTGCCACTGTGGTTAGCATATGTATAATCGTTTAAATCCTCATTAGTAAGAGGCGCCTGATATAGACGTCTGGAACTTCCGGTAATGGATATTCCCCAAGTTCCCGTAGCGTTACTTCCATCTTTGTTTGCCTTGTCATCCAAAGCGGTCTGAAGACCGGAAATCTTCGAGATAGCAAGTGTAGGAATATCACCGGAAACCAGTGAATCCCCGGATACCACGCGACCGTAAGTATCTACTGTAACCTTTGTGTACGTCCCGGCCGTGGCTATGCCAGATTTCAGATTAAGTACACCATTGGCTATGGACAAAGTTGTTCCAACCTTAACCCCGCCTAATACAGAACCGGATGCTGTAGGAAGAACATATTTATTGGCTCCGGCTTCTATTCCGTTAAGCTTATTCAGAAGAGTATCTGTAAAGTCGTTTGCTGAGAGTCCCTTGCCTTCAACCTTATCAACCTTTTCAGCCAGGAGGGTAGTCACTGATGAAGTTGTGGCATAATCGGCCAACTTTGTATTAACCCATGCCTGGGTAGCATATCCGGATAAGGAAGGGATATCGGATTTCTTTGCGTAATTGTTCGTAGTAAGATAATCACTCAACTGAGTTTCATTCAATCCGATATCGCTGAGATTAAGGCTTTCCCAATGTGTTGCCCCCTTGCGCTGGACCATGATACGGTCAACAGTCGGAATATCATCCGCCCAGGAGCCGACATTATTCAGCTCTCCCAAGGAAGAAGCACCTCCCGCACTGCCACCCGCACCGGTATTCACACCTTTGGCAGACATGTAAGAATCAGAATATATACCTACAGCTTCAGAATCATAATCAGCCGGATGCAAACCTTTATTGGCCGTATCACGTACAAACCAACGCTGCATGGCCTTGTCAAACTCTGTAACAAAATCCGCCTTATTGACTTTATTATCAAGCGCAGCCTGAAGGCCTGTGATCTTTGAAATACCGAGTGCCGGAATATCACTGGTGGATAAGGAAGAGCCGGCAGTCACACGGCCGTAAACGTCCGTTGTTACTTTCGCATAAGTTCCGGCAACTGCCACTTCCGGAAGATCAAGAACTCCTGTCGCGGAAGCGGTCAGTGTAGAACCGATCATCACACCACCAAGAACAGCTGCCTTGGCAATAGGAAGGATATATTTGTTTGCGCCCTCAGCAATACCGTTCAATTTCTGAAGGAGAGTATCGGTAAAATCATTATGAGACAATCCCATTCCGGATACCTTATCCACTTTCTTTTCCAGTGCAGTATTTACCCATGACTGTGTTGCATAACCATTCAAAGATGGTATGTCACTTTTTTGGGCATAATTATTCTCCGTCAGATAGCTACTTAAAGCGTCTTCATCCATTCCTGCTTTTGCAGCATACCACTTGCCGTCTGAACCATAAGTTAATACTTTTCCAGTTTCCGCTCCAAGTACACCGGTTCCACTTGCATTCTGAGAAACGTCATTCAATTGGTACAGTGCAGTAGCCCCTTCTCCAGAGCCTCCCCCAGCATTCGGATTAAGGCCTTTTGATGACAAATATTCATCCGTCCACAATCCAAACTTAGCTTTAATGGACGTGATGACAGACCCCATATCGTTAATGGATACCTCCGAACTGTCTTCACCGATAAAACCGAATACTTTAGCAAGGAAGGCAACGTCTACTTTCTTTGCAAGAGCAGTATTCAGCGCCGTAGTGGTTACATAACTGCCCAGTTTAGTATTTACTTCAGTCTTTGTATAAGCGTCTGTAATACCATACCCGGATAACGTTGTTGCTTTGTCAGCTTTGACAGCCAACAAGTCTGCCAACGTAGATGTCTGCGTCTGACCTGCCAGGAACGCTTCAAGCTCTTTCCACTTATTGATTATACCATCCGTATCGGAGCCTTCAAGAAAATCATTAAGCTTATCAGAGACATCCTTCAGAGAACTAGCCGTTGCATATCCCTGGCTATTAACCCACGATTGAGTTGCATAGCCGCTTAAAGCGTCTGAAGTTATATAATTTTTGCCCAATACCCAGCTTTGAGTCGCATAACCTGAGAGTGAAGGAATATCACTCTTTTTGGCGTAGTTGTTATCTGTCAGGTATTTGCCTAAGGCTGTTTCATCCAAACCAACCGCATCGGCAGCGTACCATTTACCGTCATTTCCATAGGTCAGGACCTTACCTGGACCTGCACCGAGAACACCTGTTTCTGAAGCGTTCTTTGCTACGTCATTGAGCTGGTAAAGGGCGGTTGCACCACCTTCGCCGCTGCCACCACCTGAACCGGGATTTAAACCCTTTGCGGACAAGAATTCGTTTGTCCATAAACCGACCAGAGATTGTACACTGGTTATTTTTTCTGGATTTTCCGAATCATCCTTATGGATTACAAAGATACTGTCCCAAACCGACTTGTCGAGCTTCTTCCTGTATTGTTTCAATAACTCGCTTTGGGAAGAGAAATTATTACTTACCGAAGTCTCCACTTCGCTTATCTGACCTTGTATTCTGTCAAGGGTGCTTGCTGTTGTCTCGTTGTTAAGCGTAACCTCAAAAGTAGGAATTATTCCTTCTCCCTCTTTTATGGTAAGAGATTGGATGATTATATTTTCATTGTTTATTCCTATCTCTTGATCGTTTACAGTAAGGCGCTTCCCTTCCATAATATCATTATAGAAGTTCACGTTTCTTGCCATAAAAATCTCGTCCACACCCACGTTGTAGGAATAGTTGGTGCTGCTGTATTTAGCAAGATATTCTTTCGCCCTTGCAAGAAGTCTGTTTTCTGCATCACGGATATAAGCCTGTGGCATCAGAATATTCAGAAGAACAAACTTGTCTCCGGCTTTCATGTTCCAATCCTTATTAGGAACAGTGAAATTCCCTGTGTCTTCTTTTTCAAGCGTGTTTCTTCCAAGTGTAAGAGTATAACTTCCGTCTGAGGCCCGTTCTATTTTGGTTATGTTGAAAGTGTATCCCTGCAAAGAGCCACTTTTCATAGACATTTGCGCTTCATCAGTAGTAAGGCTTTCATTTAGGTCGAATCCCAAATCATACAACCCTACAGTAAAAGTGGGCTGTGTTTCATTGGTTATTGCACTTACACTCTTTATCTCGTCTATGGCTTGACCTGAAGAGTTTTTCATTCCCGTAATTGACGGGTAAATATCATCATAAGTTATAGTCCCTTCACGGATACCATATTTTGCAATGGCTTCTTCTGAAGCAAGCACATAATCTGTTTTTCCATCAGCCTTAAAACTGGGAAGCATTAACCTGAGTGGAGAAAGTGCGTAATTTGCCGGAAGAACACTATCCTTCCAATCAGGAAGTTTAGGATAGCTGTAGTCCAGGTTCCTTGTTCCACCGTATGCACGAAGTTTAGTCACAACACCTGTATCGGTGTCAGAAATTCGTTCTATCTCATACAGTCCTTTCCCTTTTCCGTATTCGAATACATTATCAACTACAGGTTCTTCTCCGCCAATGATAACGTTTCTTCCTTTTATAAAGTAGTTAAGCTTGTATTCCGTGTTTACAAGAGAAAGTGCATCCCAACAGTTTTGATTACTCATTGAGATGTTTTTTTCTTCACTCTCCGTACTTTCTGCAATGGTAATACTCCACGCTCCTTTGCCATACATGGCATCCAAACAAGCCTGGATTCTTTCAGCAAGATACTTTACGTCTCCTGTAAACTCTACAGAAAGAGGGGTTGGATATACTATTCCGTTGTCTCCCGGTACAATATTCCTCATCATGCATCGCTCAAGCTCATACTTTAACGATACAAACCTAAGCTCATACTTGTACTCATAGCTTGAAACCTTTTTTACAGTAGGAAGTAGTTCCAGTTCAAAGCGTTCTCCCCTGTAAGTAATATAGTCAAAAACACTGAAATCTATCTTTTTTTCAGAAGAAAACGTAGCGATTACAGTACGGTCTCCCATAAAGGTTCCGCTGTATTCAAGTTTGTGTAGTACACATTTTTCAGTTTGTCCGTCTTTACTATATACTATCCAACCCATATAGTCAACTCCTTATAACCAAATTTTCAACAACTGTACTGCTACCTGCCTTATAACTTGGAATAATCCTTGTTTTTGGATCGCATACGTGCAGTTCCATATTAAACTCAAGAATTTCACTGTTGTCTCCTTGCCACAACTCCGTATCGCTTATTTTAGTCAAATACACATCCTGCCTTCCTGTACGTGTCATGGCATTGTATATTTTCAACCGTGAGCCATAATTATCCGCTCCGGTAAGATACTCAAGCAACATCTCCAATTTATCCATAGCCGTTCCTTTCGCTCCCTCATAACATACGCTTATTTTAATGTCATATGCTTTTAAAGGTAACGTGTCTGGAATAAATGTGTCTTCACCATCTTCGTCTGCCCAGTCGCGCTTAGGCAAGTCTTTAACTTCACCCGGAGCAGAAAGCGGAAAATCCGTACACACCATCCCGAAATCAACGAGAAAGTCCTTAACGGGTGCGTCCGACTTCATCTTCTGGAATAATATGGAATATGGTTCGTTCATTTACTTTAATAAAAAAAGAGCCTGAAACGGGTACAACAGCTTATGTTGCCCTATTTCAAGCTCTTATGGCTTTATGGTATATTAAATGAATTGATACTTCATTGCAAATATACCAATTTTTATTATATTATCTACAAAATAATAGAAAATATAAGTAAATAAACTGTTATATATGCGACAATATCCGCATGTGTAAGCATTTTGTTTTTTCACCTTCTGCTTCCTTGGGCTTCTCCAGCTTGTCTATTCTTTCGTTGGCGAGTTCCAAATCTTCGGATAAGCGCAACAATTGCTGCATGAGAATTTTATTCTGTCTTATCAGTATTTCTATATTGTTTTCCATAATGTTAATTCTTTTAATATAAGTGAGTTGCATGGAATAAGTCTGCCCACCTTATAAACAAGGTGGGGAAGACTTGATTTATATATAATATTGTTATTACATATTAAGAAGATATTCTCCTAATGCATGAGCCTTTTCTCTTGAAATAAAAGCCAAACTGTCACGCTCATGGTCTTCATTATCTGATATACACACTGCTATCATATCGTTTTCGGAATGTGATATTGTTATATTTAATGTACCAAACTCATCTTCCATTGTCGCATATTGAGAAAGGAGTCCCTCTCTTATTGCCATTTCGGTAGGATTTCCATTCTCATCAATCAAGCCATTTTCTAAAGCCAATTTTTGAATATCCTCTACTGAACATCCTATTTCTTTTGCCACTTCATCAAATGTGAAGTTCTTATTCATTTTTATTTCCATGGTTACGCTGCTATTAAAGATTTAAACTTGTTAAGGAAATACACTTGACCCTTCCCTGTAACATAGCATGTATGCTTTATGAAGGTGGGATTACCTCCCTGCGTTATGGCGTTCTCCGTTACAAAAAATAGATGCATTTCAGCAGCTCTCTGTGTAGGAGTATAATCAAACAGATATTTGTTCTTTGACTTACTCCATCGCTTGTGACGAATAAGATATCTGTTCTCCACAAACCAATCATACAGCCGGTATTCTCCAATGGTATATCCGTTTTGGGTGATAAGCTTTGCGAGATCACGGACAAGGATATTTGTGGGAGCATTCTTTACGCATTCTGTGAACACTACTGCAGGTTTTGTCTCCGCTTCGATGGCTTTCTTCTCCTGTTCTTTCTGTTCAATCAACTTCTGTTGTTCCTCTATCTTAATTTGCTGTTGGGCAGCTAACATGAGGGCTTCGGCAAAAGATTGAGGGACTTGAGGTTGTACGGAATAGCTTCCCGTATTTACTACCGATGGGACGATTTCATCAAATATCCAGCTCTCAAATTCATCTGCTTTCGGCATTTGGCTTTTTGCGGTTAAACGATAGATATTACCTTCGTTGATAAACTTCATTTGTTGAGTTCTTCCCAGTGAATCTATGGCGTCACGATTCGTTACGCCATGTGATTTACAATGATCTAAGATCGCCTTACGTGGATTCGAATAGCCTAAAGACGTTGCGATATCCGTTCCACAGAACCAGGTCTTACCGTCTTGAACAAACATACGAACTTTACCGAATAAAGGATGTTCGTAGATTTTAACTTCGCTCGTTTCGTGAGCTGATGCACCCAACACTGTTACATTATTAGTATTGTTTGAATAATTTATATTTTCCATATCATTGTATTTTAAAAAGGAAAGGGCAAATGCCTATCCGTATATTGTAGGAGTTTACGGAATCGGCAAATGCCCCATAAAATATTTTTGTTCTCCATGCGCAACTCCTACGTAACGCACTTTGATAGCTATCTTCTGACAGCAAAGTTATAGGACAAAATAGACCTCTGCAATAGCCCTAAAAAGCACTTTAAAATATTGGGCTGTATTGGGCTGTATCGAGACATAAACGGACATAAAAAACTTTATTATACGATGTAATTTAGATACATTCTACTTCCATATGCGATACATGGCGTATAAACATACCATCATGCCCGAGCTGTGATACCACTTGCTTGTTTAAGAATATAACAAGCTGATTTATTTAATATTGCTGGTCTAATTATAGTCCCACCATTATAGATATGCTTCAAACACTTTCACATTATAGATATTGACTTGTCCGTAGTTGGCATCAAATACCTTCTTAATATCATATCCCAACTCATAAGACAAAGCTTTCATCTTTCTCCAATTAATAGAGCGCCAGTTCATCCCATGCTCTTTTGCCCAACGCTTGATAGAATACCATTCTTTTGATTCGTCAAGTTGTTCGGTCTTCTGTTCAAGAAGCTGTTGCTTTTGCCTGTTTTCTATTTCAAGTCTCTCTTTCTCTTCTTCTGCCTGTAATGCCATTAGAAGAAGTTCTTTACGTGAGAGTTCTCGTTTTGTTACCTGTTCCTCGCAGGCAATGAAATACTTTCTTGCTTGCTTCCCACGCTCGTTATTCTCAAGCATTGAGAGTTCTTTTGCCATGCTGATAGATAGTGCGTATTCTATTTTGCTAACTTGTTGATTTTCAGAGTCGCCTAATTTGGCGTGTCTGATATTCAACAAGTTACCTCGATAATCAAAATAGAGTACCTCAAAATCCTTACCTTCTACAAAGTCGTATTTATCAACACGACCTTTAATCCAGTTAGAAAAATCTTTCCCAACTTGTAAAAAAGCGTGTAAATCTCGTGCATTAACAGCTCTTTGGCCATTATTTTCTTGAATAGGTATTAATTCATTTATATTTTCCATAATCCGTTTATTTAAAATGAAAGCAGGGAGAAATGAAATTTAGATGTTTAATGTGGCTGCCAACATCCAATTTCAAAACTCCCTGCAAATATCTTTAGTGCTTTTACCGGCAGCCACGCGGGTAAATAACAACGTTGTTTCTGCTCGCTAAGTTAGGTAACAAAAATCAATTAAACAATAGATAATTTAAACTTTAACTTATTGATTATCTGTTTAAAACAACAAACAAAGAAACAAACAAACAAAGTAAAAATACATACAATTGTTGCGTACAATATACTCTAGACAGATATATTGCACCTTTAAAATCTTTGCTACTTGGCTAAATAAGCAAGTGAATTAACGTTGGTTAAAACCTCTTTGTAAGTTTCACAAACGGATATAGAAACAAATGGAAAAGATAGAGGATAAGCACTGCACAGAAAGGTATAATTCCTCTTCTGCGTTTGATACGTTGAAACATCTTCTTCTCTTTGAGAAGGATGCAGACTACCGCCTTTTGGTAGGTGGTAGGGAGATAAGTTAATTCTTTCATGTTCTGTAAGCATTTAGAACGATTATAGGTATAAAAAACGCATACCATATTACGCTGCTTACAGAATGATAAACTTAACTCTCGCCAAGCTCGTTCTACGTAATAGGTATGCGCCTATATTTAATCAAGGTACAAACATAAAAATAGCTCAACCTTATGGATGAGCAAATAACCGCTGCTCTACGAGATAATTAAAGATTATCACTCTGTAAGCGCTGCAAAGATACCTACATTTATTTAATATCCAAGCGATGCTAATAATTTTATTCGTAATTTCATATATAATCTATTAAAATGTAGAATATATATTCAAATTAACGTTTTTCTTTTAATATCATAATCTCAGTAGTAGAATCGTGCAAATATTTAGCATAATACGAATTTATTGCTCCTTTAATATTATCATTTCGAAATGAGTTTTTCTTCATACTTTCATAGTCATCAATACTCAATTCAAGTTTCAAACCCTCCTTTGCGATTTTCATCATTTCAGTTATACTTTCTTTTTTGTATTGGTGATTTAAAATTATATCTATTTGTTTTAATAAATATTCCGTATCCATGAAAAGTAAAACTACGTCCTTCCTTGAAACAGTAGTATCTCCTTTAGGTATTTTCTCCGAATAATCAATATAGCTATTTATATGCTTTTGTATGTGCACATCTAACCCTATGACTGCTTTTTCATACTCTTCTTGCTTATTGGAACATGAAGAAAATATTGATACAATCATCACTAACAAAACCATAATCTTTTTCATACCATAAATATTTAAAGTTAATTCTTTCGCAAAAATACACATTCTAGAATAACCAACCAAGAAAGTAAATTACTTTCTGCAAAACCTCATCCATATTCCCTATATTTGCGTTGCTAAACTTAAATTAAAGAGAATATGGAATTAAAGGATTTTATCAAAGGCGTTGTAGCTGATGTTACAAATGCCATAAAAGAGTGTCAAGAAGAACTTGACAATGGAGCTATCGTATCACCAACAAATAGAGAATCAAATGATACTATAGATACAGACAATGGTAAATTACAAATTTCAGAAATAGAATTTGAAGTTTCTGTTTCAGCTTCATCCTCCAATGAATCTGGGGGAAAGATAAACGTACTTTCCGCCATAATAAATGGAGGAGTCAATTGCGAAAACAATAATTCAAATGAAAACGTGTCAAAGGTCAAATTTTCTATACCTGTCATATACCCTACATGTGAGGTAAAAGAAAGAAAGAAGAAAAACGCTATTGACAAGCTTGGTCGTTATCGTTAATATCAATCCCTTCTATTTTCAATACTGACAGATATACATCAACAGCTACATCAAGAATATCTTGTGCACTCGCACTTTTATTACTGTGAAGTAGTTCTCTGTATATCTTTAGAAACAGCTTCTTGTGTTTCCAAATTAAATATTTATTATATAGCTTTTTAAACATATGCAAGAAGAGTATAATTAACCGTTTACACCGTTTCATAAAAGGTACAGATATTCCTCCTATTGAGAAACTGTTGCAGAACGCTGATTGATTTTATCTACCAGTAATTGTAGTTGCTATCCGATTTTGAACAGCAACTACAATTCTTTTTTCGCCAATTCTGAATTGAAAGGTTCATCTCCGTTATTCCAAGTACTTAATCTTGGGACAGCATTTATTTTCCCCTTTTTAACAGATACGTTTACATTTAGTTCCATAAAAACCTCCTTCTTTTCCGCAAATATAGTAATAATATATATAAAATCTAATATTATATAGAAAATATAAGTAATATTTAAACAGTCAAAATGGAAGAGAATCAAATTTATTATTAATCTTCTTAAACATTCTACTTGGTTTGTTTGTTATACCGTAACTAAATCATATATTTGCAGTCAAGAAAGCTGTTGCAATGGGAAATTGGAGTGAAAGACAAGAGGCAAAGAAAGCAGTCAATGAAAAGGAAAAAATAAGCCGGGAAACGCTCGGAAAGTTTTTTTATGATTTGGCTAAAACATCATTTGCTGCAATGGTGGCGGGTGGAGCTGTATCGTTTTTCACAAGTTCAAATAATGAGTTGTATTGGCTTTTACTTTTGATTGGAGCATTTTCAACAATAGTATTTGCTTATATTGGTTATAAAGTAATAAGGAGGTAATTATGGAAGGTCTATTAATCGTTTTAGGAGGTTCTGGGGCTTTGGCCTTTTTATTCGCTCTTTGGCTAAATACCCGAAAAGGTAAAAAATGGCTTGCAAGCTTATAACACTAACAACTTTTTTTAGAACAATAATAAAGCCAGACATTACATCTGGCTTTTTCTTTGTATTACATTCCCCTTGGTTTCTACAGCACAATTCTCTCCATGAGTGTAAACATAGACGGATGAAGAATCACTTTGCTTTACATTCACCTTTGCATTATTATAAACCGACACGAACACCTTAGACATTCCCGAAACCTCTATCGAAACATCACAATCGTGTCTTACATATAATCTTGCAGCCGCAAACCCACCAAAAGAGATATTACCAGTGCATTTGCCGTTTAATACCCAAGTACCGTTGCCACCATTTACCACATTCACAACCTCATCCACGAATACAAGGTTGTCATTCAATATTTTCCTATCAAAGTAGGCTTTAATAAACTCCTTGTTTGGAAAGTCGTGTTTTTCAAAACAGAAATCACTTCCTTTCTTCCACATCTTAATCAGTTCGTCTTGGGTACGATCTTTCTCCCATTCATCCTGCCATTGTTGGCAGAGACCAAGCTCTATTGCCCGGTCTCTAAGTTTTTTATTTAATTCGTTCATAATATTATTTTACGCCTCCTGAGGTTGTGCCAACGTTTTGACATAACCTTATATTTTAATGTACTCTAAATGCTCTTTCTCCTCTATCATAGCATCTATTTATTATATCCCGTATTTCCTCTGCAAACTGTGCATTTCTTTCCGTATTTCTCGCTATCGCATTCAGTTGCTGCAACTGCGCCTGCGCTATTACACTCATTTTAGGAAACTCCTCATTGAAAAACTTTTCCTGCAGCATACGTTTTACACTAACGTCCTGCCGTATGGCATTCAAGTATGATCCGAGCAAGTAGGATGTATCTTCCGTAACTCCTTGTATGTCTTTTGAAAGACCGGAAGTACCACCATCTCCTGTAGCTGTCAATGCACCTCCAGTAGCCTTATTAAATGCTTCAAGAAATTTATCTGATGCTTCAAGCATTGCATTTCCCTCTGTATCAAAAAAGTTCTTTATAGTTGAAGCGGCAAGCTCTGTATTGTTGTTTAAGTCTTCAAAGTTTTCAAATACACCTCCTTTACCGTTTTCATCGCCAAACAGCTTCTTTTGTAGCTTTTCCATCATCGGAGCGATAACCATATTCTTCAGGATGGAATTAGCTACATCTTTCATTATATTGTTGACCGCTTTGTCAAAAGCTTCAGCCGCATCTTCTCCATTAGCAAAAGCATTAACAAGCGCATCGCTAAGTTGACCAGCCCATCCGTCAAAGTCTATTGCATACAACTCTTTCGCCAAATCCTCGATAAAGTAACGTATCTGACCATTTAATTCATTTATCTGTTGTTGATAATCAGCAATTTTTCCACTATCCGATTTCTTTTTACTTTCTTCGTCACGGAGCTGCCCTTCAAGTTCCCTTCGTTGTGCCACGAGTGAAATATATTGAGCTTGATATGCTTGCAACGCATCTGTTCCGCCTATGCCTACATCTTCAAGTGCTTTCAGAACCTCTTTATCAGCTTCTACGGAGAAAAGTTTAATGTTTGTTCCGAAAAACTTGGATATTTTTTGGGCTGTAAGCTCTCCCTCTTTTATCTGTTCTTTCAAGTGCTCCGCATATCTACCACTATTTTTCAGCACCTCATATACGGTAGAATAACTTGTACTTAAAGAGCTTCCGCTCCTCTGTACCTGTTCATTCAATTGTTCGTACAGGGCAAGTTGTTGCTCAACCGCTCTTGTGCCTGTACCTCCAAATCTTTCTACAGAATCATTCAGATTATCATATGCAGCCTTTAAGTCCTCTACACGCTGTTTACTTCGTTCTATAGCCTTGTCTAACTTCTTATCGTGAATCTGGGCAATTCCGCTTATTAGACCTAAAGCCGCACCGGCTGCGGCTCCCCAAGGCCCTGCCGCTCCCAAGGCAGAAGTTATTCCCTGCATTGTTGAAGCACCGCCAACCGCACTTCCCATAACTCCTGCTGCATCGGAAAGACCTGAGCCAAGTCCAAGGTTTTCAAACACACCACCAAGGAAGTCGGCAGCATCTGCTAAAGCATCAAATTTACTTATTACGCCTTGTATTGCATCCGCCTGTTCTGCTTCTGCTGCTTTAAGCTGATTATTTGCGCTCTCCTTTTCTGCATCTGTTTTTGCGTTCTTCAATGCATTCCTTGCGTTTTTGATATTCGTGAAAGATTCTCCTAACGCCCTGAATGGATTACGCTCTGTCTGCTCACTCCTTAGTTTCCGAAGGGCTTCCACAAGTTCCTTTGTCTCTTCCACAGAAAATTTTTGGGAAGCAGCGAACTTTTCTACCTTATCAATCATGTCATCAAGAGTCGCATTTGAAACCCTATCCAAATCATCGAATATGCTTACCCAATCGGAAGACTCTTTAAACTGTTCAAAAGCTACGCTTCCTATCTCCTCATCAGCCTGCTTCTTACGCTCGGCAATCATCTTGTCAACATCTACACCACTGGATTCAAATTTATGGCGATTATTCTCTATCTCAGATAAATCATCATTCAGCTTGTTTTCAATTTCCGTCACTTGTGTGGCATAGTCACGATATTTGCTCACAAGTTCAGCCAAGTTATCAGCCGTATCTTTTCTTAGCTGCATCATACCATCATTGTAGGCTTTCACGTATGGCTCTATCGACGAAATGCCAGCATCTTTCATTGATGCTTCATCCATTTTCAGAACATCCTCAAAAGATATCCCTTTTCCTTCTATGCCTTTTTCAATCTCCTCACGGAAGCCTTTCAGCATATCTGTTTCACCAACATTAAGTTCACCGAAAGCAAGCTGCATGGCAAACTTTTTATTCCCCGTTTTTTCTCGTATGGATTTAAATAAGTCCCACTTCCTTGTAGTATCATCAATGTATTTCTGGATATCTTTCAGAGTTTTAGCAGTAGCATTTTTCAATCCGTCAGTATCAATATCTACTCCAAGTTTAAGACCACTGTCTATAACGTCCTTTTGTTTCTTCGCATTGGGATTAAGCTTGGGAATAATATTACTCTTTATATATCTGCCAATATTATTTATATCAAGATTATTATCAAAGAAAGACTTAAACCGTGAATCGGACTTAACTGTATTCAACGCCTTTTCTTTACCTTGCAAATCAACGTATTTCTTGTATTCTGAATAAAGTTCTTTCAGTAAGGCTATTTCATTCTTGTACTTTTCTGCTATTGGATCAGACTTATCTACACCTCTTTCTTTTCTGGGTGCACCTCCAAGCGCATCCTCGTAAATTTTTATCAGGTATCCTTCTTTCTCTTGCAGTCCAGGAAGAACTTCCATTGCCGCTTTGCTATCCTTGTTTAAGGCTTGTATTTTCCCTTTTACCTCATCTATAAGCTCACCAATTCGTTTAAAGTAAGCCTCTCTTCCTTCATCTTCTTTTGGAGCAATATCCGTAAATTTAGAGCCTTCAGCAATAGCTTTACTCTCAACATACCAACGATCTTCTAAAGATTTTTCAATTTCTTTGTTTGCAGAAATATAAAAAGTATATTCTTTTTTAGCTTGTTCTACAATTTGTTTGGATATTTCAAGTCGTTCACGGGCTTTTTTTAGTTTTTCAGTTTCCATAATATGCCCATCACTTGCTACTGACCATAGTTCAGCTTCTTTCACTCCCCTCTCAGCTTCAAAAAGGCTAGAATAAGCTCTCTCAAGATTTATTTGAGATTGAACTTTAGCTTTTGTCCTTGCTGCCCTTATAGACATATTTTGTAGTTCAACCTCTCCTTTTAATAAAGCCTGCTCATAAGTCATATTTTTGAAAAGTGAAGGATATATACCATTCAACTTATCATAGGCTCTTTTCCTTTGGTCTATTGCTTTTGATGCATTAAACATGGTAGATATATATTCGGAAACTTTTCTATTCTCTTCCTCCATTTTGTCTATCTGTTCTTGCACTTTTTTATTGTGTTCGGTTAGGGCATCTGTAGCATCATCAATGCTCATTGTATAAGCTACTATACCTCCTATAACAACACCTATTACGGCTGCAATCAAGTACAGTGGGTTAGCTTTCATTGCCAAATTTAGCGCATACTGGGAAGCAGCTGCTAATTTTGTGGTTTTTGCTAAATGAGCAATAGCTCTTGCTCTGTTCATTATTTCAGATGCTGTACTTATAGCAATATTTGCTTTTTGTGCAGTGTTCACAAGCAATATAGCCGTTCTATAAGCTCCGTAAGCCCCTATAACTCCCGTGAGCACCGGAAGCAACTCCCTCCAATGTTCCGTAAGTATCCTAACCATATCAATGCTACCACCCAGCAAACTATTGTTCGCCTGCGCAATGTCAGCAAGCATAATCTGATAGGCATCCTTCAGCTTTGCAAGCTTACCGGAAAGACTGTCAGATAACTTAGCCTGCATATTATAGAACTTTCCGCCCTCATTAGTCAGATCGGTAAAAACCTCCTTAACCATCTCAAACGGAACTTCACGGTTGCTTATCTTGTCGAATACCTCACCGACACTAACAACACGGTTTTCAAGTTGAGAGAACTTCTTTGCCAATTCATCCAGCAACGGAATTCCAGCTTCAGTAAACTGTCTTACTTCCTGCCCACGGAGAAAGGCCGCACTACGTACCTGCCCATAAGCAAGTATGATACGCCCCATATCCACACCAAGCCCGGCTGAAACATCCGCTAATCTCTTAGTGGTATCATAAAGCTCTTCATAAGGTATCTGGAAAGCCGCCAACTGCTTGGTATATCCGGCAAGTTGCTGGAAAGTGAACGGACTTTCAATAGCCAGATTCTTAATCTTTGAGAACATCGCATCAGCTTTGGCCCCATCACCAAGAATGGACTGCAACGCTATATGCTGCTTCTGGAACTCACCCCCAATCTCGATTAACTGAGTAGCAAACCTTTCCAACGTATAAATGGAGTACATATTTGCTATCTGCCCCTGCAAACTTCTTACAATGCCATCCTGAGATTTCAGACTCGCATTAGTTTTATCTAACGCAGCCTTATGCCTTGTTTCAAGAGCCAAGGCCCTGTTCTTTTCTGCATTAAGCTTACCTTGCTCGGTCGCAAGCCTGTTTGCTTGGTTGATAACAGCCGTGAGATTTCCGCTTCTTATGGAGTTCAAGGCATTTGTCATTCCTGCACTTGAAGACTTGGCTCTCTCCAACATATGTATATATTGCCTAAGCTGTTCAATACCTTGTTCAGTCTTTGGCCCTGCAATCCCGCCTATCTTAGAGTTTAGCGAAAGCCTCTGCATAGCGTTATCGGCTCTTTGTATAGCCGAAGTGATACGTACCAAGTCGTTTATGCGCCTATTGTCAGCCGCATGGGCAGACTTGGCCATTCTTTCCTGTTCTTGGTAATAAGCCCTCAACTGATTCTGGGCGTTCTGATAAGAAGCGCTTTCGTAAGGCAACGATATGGCAGACTGAGTACGAGAATAACTTAACGCCTGGTTCACGGGTTGCATAGCCTTCTCCTTTTTAGCCTGGATATCGCTCCACATTCTTCCCTCGCGCTCCAATTGTTTTAATATTATGTCTCTTGAAGTCTGCTCCGCCCTGTCAGCCGCCTGCTGTACAACGCTGTTTTTCGTTATCTCCTTTCCCTTCTCTCTAAGTTTGTTCAGAACCTCGTCAACCGCTTTTTCACTCACGTCAACGCCTATCTTTATGTTCAGCTTCTCTTCCAGCTTAGCCTTTATCTTGGATATATCAGCATCCGTCATATCCTTCAGATACAACGAGTAAAACAATGAACCCAAATTTGCCATATCTGCGCTTCCTCCTATATTTTATTGCCCAACTTAAAACCACTCAAATCAAGCGTTACGCCCGCACCATTTTTGCCGTACTTCTCTTCCCACTTCTCCGCACGTACCATCACGTCCAAAGCGTCAGCCCGCTTGAAGTTATCTCCATGTTTACCTTTATCCTTGCCCTTGCTTCTGCCATTCCCATACACCGTTATTGGGCAGTCACAAGCCATAAGCTCAATCTGTGCCGCTGTATAAGCATCATAATACCCCCACATCGGCACAGTCCAAATCCCCCAGAACAGCCTTAGGGGTTCGGTGAGACAGGGGTGCTTTTCCCCGATTGCCCACGCTGCGCCATAAAACTCTCTTGACGGATACGATTTACTTCCTCCCTCGTCATCGACTTTATCGTGTCCCTCATCTCGGTCAGATATATTGTAATCAAGAAATAGTCTTCCAGTTGTGCTTTTTTTTTACACATATCCACAAGCGGAAGAAGCTCCTTATCGCTGTACTGCTTTACGTAATAGAACCACCGCCATAAGAGCCAATAGAAAAATTTTATTTTGAAATATCCATTCAACACCAATGCAGCAGCGCACTTTGCCGAAACCTTGTCTTCTTCTTTTTCTTCCAAAAGAATGTCCGTCACTTTACGCCTGGTACGGTTTCTCATCCAGCTTATACTGAATTTTCTGCCCCTTATCTTTACTATGTCTTTCTTGTTCTCAACAATTGAATTCAGAGCTTTTTCCTGCTCTGTAGTGGCTTCTTCCACTGTCTTTTTCTTTGCCATAAATAAATTTTAAAAGAAGAAAGGCGGCGGCACACATACGCCACCGCCTTTAAACAGATATTCAATCACATGAAATAGGTACTCTTTATCCCTCGGAATCTTCAGTCTTCTCCAAAATGAATATTTCCACTTCTTCCGAATTTGCTTTGGGTGTTACGGTCACATTGAAGTATGCAGGGTTATCACCGTCAGCGGCAACCAGTGAAGAATACATTTCCACTTTAGGAAGTATGATTATAGTGCTTCTATCATTGCTTGGGAATATGAGAGAACCCAAAACCTTTTTGGGATTCATACTATATCCCTTGCCTTTATAAGTACTTCCGTCAATTAGACCGGAAGCGGCATTAACTGAAACATCCGCACCCGCAGCGGTCTTTACAGTACCCATGAGCAATTCATTTATTTTTCCCGCTACGGAGGCTATTTGCAAAGAGATGTCACTGTCGCCTTTTACAGCCTTTGAAGTCCAGATTCTTCCCGTTGTCAATTTAATCTCTGTCACGTCAGCAGCTCCTGTGTCAAAGGAAATACCGTCTTCCAGCACTGGAAGCTCCATGTCCACAGTCAGAGCAGAAGCCGCAAGGTCAGTGGATTTTATTTCGGTACTTTTGTAATAAACCTCTTCAATGTCATTAAACAAAGTTTCAAGAGATGAAAGTTTGTCTGTAATAGTCATTCCTGCCATATTATTTTCTCCTATAATTTTTTATAATTCATTTGTATAACTATCCGTTGTGTTCACTATCAGTTTTGCCTGAACGAACCAGACTGTAAAGCCCAGCCCGTCATCTCCCTTCATAACCACGCGAGGCTTCGTCGCCGAATACCTTTCGCCTTTCATGGGAAACTTCTCCATGAGAACGTCCGCCATTTCCTGCAACCGCTTTGTGTAAGCTACACCGCTTGCCCTGTTTCTAGCCAACAACTCAAACCGCATTGTAGTACTCTGGTATGCGTTCTGATCGTCCCACGAAACCGGAAACGAAACCACTACCATATCTTCCATCTGTTTCTGGGTAGCGGGCCTGTGTTCAGGAAATACATTCCTGCTCACGTCCGTTACGTTAGCACAGACATCTTTAAGAATATCGCTTATATAGTATCTCGTCACGTGTGCCATTTATTCTATCGGTCTTAAACTTTGGGCCAGCACCCTCGGAGAAATTTGAAAGGTCTCGGTCAGAACATTCAAGCCATACATGTCTTCCAGAAAATCGGAATACTCAGTTCCTGTACACATTACTATACCGTAACCCTTATAGACTTCCGGTTTGTAAGTCGTAAGAAACCTCTTGGCTGTGGTATATCCATACATCTTGTCTGTTTCAACCACATCTTTCAGCCTTACAATCCTTTCTCTTCCTGTCATGTATTCCTCCACAATCGCAACACCATCCTTTTTGTAGCTCAATTTCCTTCGGGTAGGATTAGGAAGATGATCCATATCTTTCAATGCAATCGTTCTTGCCAGTTTTCCCTTCTTGAAAATACCTACCATGTAAGAAGTGATAGTGTTTCCTGTAAGGTTTTGAAACTCCTTTGAAAACTCTGCGTCCACAAGTAACTTGTAAGAAGCATTCGTCAGAACGTCCAGCATCTGTGTGTCCATCAGTTTCTTGAACGTCTTGAATCCTTCATTCAGAGCTTTCGTGTTCGTTCCCATATCCTTAGTTGCTAGCCATATTGAAATAAAACGTACTTCCCATTTCAGACGGGGAAAGGTCAGATATAACGTTTTTCGTAAATGTGCCGCTGTAATCCGTAAAGTCTATAACGTCACCTTTATTCACTCCAAGTATCAAACCTGGAACGTCCACAGCGTAATCACCTTTCAGCACATTGTCAGTCTTGAAAGTACGAAGACTGTTGCTTCCATACTTCATACACTTACCCTCGTACAAAACCATTTCATTCCCGTCATTGAAAGAAGTTTCTCCCTCCATCCGGTAAATCTTGCACGTATGCGGAAAGCTTGGATTATTTACTTTCGCCATATCCTCATCCCCCTTGCAGTCATTCTGATAGTTGAACCTGTAGTATTCTCTCCATACCGCTTGTAGATGTCGTTAGCCATTGCGCGAAGGTTTCGTTTGTCGAATGCGGAACTCTGCGTTCCACCTTCCTTATGTTTCCAAACGCCATGGCTATCCTCTATGCTTCCCTTCACGCTTGGAGTGCTTGCGCACCACATATAAAGGTCAGCTTTGCACAACTCTTTTGTCCGTTTGTCAAGTTCCGTCACATCTGTACCCGGAAGGAGGCCACGGTCTATTAGTATAGTGCTTATAGCGCTATCGTCTACATCAAACCCGACACAACCACGGAGATAACCTTCAATGGTTGTGTCAAGTACTACTGTATTTTGAGAATTATCATTCATTTCACTTTGCCTTTAAGCTGTAACAGTATAGATACACATATACTGCGGCATCTGCGGAACACAAAGGACCGCCATTTCGCTCTCTATGTACATCGTTCTTGTCTTGCTCTCGTATCTCTGTGTCAACAGCGTACGGCCTCCGTCAAACCATGCGATTCTCTCCGTTGGGTCATCAGCAAGTACAATCGGCTGTACGGCCTTAATAGTACCCAATTGACCGTCCGGTACGAATGATACATTCAACGGATCGAAATTCTCGATATTAACAGGCTTGATTTCTTTTGCGTCTTCGTCGAATTTCTCTACAGCCGCAATGCTGTCTCTCGGAACGATAGGACAACCCACCAAAGCTTCGAAAGCCGATTTTTTGGCTTCATCACTCATGTTCTGTGCATATTGTGCACCTACAGTATCAGGCTTGGTAGCACTGGCCGCTTGCGGATATAAGGACAATCCGATACGTGACAGTACCTTAGTATGAGTCAATAAATCATCCCAAAGATCACTGGCTATTTCAAAATGCCCATTAGGGAATCCGAGCTTTCTCATCGCTTTTCTCTTGTTCTTTAAGAACAGGATAGGATCGGAAGTAGAGCCTTCGTTTGCAGGCAAATGGTCAGAGGTGGTCCACCATCTTGCTGTACCCGTAAGAGTTTCCTTGTTTGCAGAAGGTACACCAAAGTCAAAGGTAAGTCCCTTCAAGCCTCTCGGATTATTCTCCAAGTCAATGGTAAACTGTCCTTTGGAAACGATACGCATACGTTGATGTGTCAACGCATTTCTGTTACCCGCAAGCAGCTTGTCCGTACTGTCAAACATAAGATTTCGGATAGAATCTCTAGCTCCTTGCGTCATAGCAGCTTCTCCAAAACGTTGGATCATTATCATCTGCTCGCGTAACATCTTGGCACTGATTGGATAACGGTGCTTCTGGGTAGGAATCTTGTTTGAACCGATGTTGAATTTGCCGAAACTTTTGTCAAGTCCTTCAGAAGCTTCATCAACATATACGGGTAACGTTGCGATATTAAGTGAACTGATTAGCTGTTCATAGGTATAATCAAGCTGGATTTCATTATCCCAGTCAAAACCGTCCACGTTAAGCACATTGTACTTATCATTGAAACGGTCTACGAAACTTTGAAACTGAGCGTTTCCAAGTCCGAAAGTCAGTAGATCATAATAGTTCTTCACATTTGTTCTCATCTGTTTACCTCCTTATTTTTCGTGAATGGGAACAATCATCGGCAGTACCGCTAATACCTCATCGGGAATTTCTTCTGCCAGACGGTCAATATAAATCTCTCCTGCAAAAACTACTGCGCCCGTAGCATACGGAGACTCCAGGTCCGCATCTACATACACGTCATGGTACAGAAGTCCCTTTATGGTGGAAGGTTCTACAGTACCGGACTCTTGTGTGGCAGTTTTTACTTCGCTCGCCTTGACAATGGTAATTTCACCTTTTGCCTGGTCGAACTTGCACATTGAGCCGGAAGGTATGACAGAGCCTATATAGGTAGAGATATTCGTAATATTTCCACCTACAGGAAACTGCCCTTTCACTTCGTGCCAAATGTTTTTGCCGCCCCCATATTCCTTGGAGGTCTTGCCAAATACATTTCCTAGTGTACTCATTTCTTAATGGATTTTAGTTTTACTTCTTTTCAGGGAATTTCCCCTCTTTCGCTTTGCGATTGAAAAAATCATCAAGCTCCTTCTCGTACTCCTTGCTATCGGGTGAAGCGGTTCCTCCACCACCATAAGGAGTGGCACCTTCTCCAAGATAGGATTTGAGGCGCTCTTCGTATAGCTTCTTGGCTGATTCGGTCAGCTGGGTATCATCCATGCCATCCGCAATTTCCACCATTTTCACTACATCGTTCCAAAGTGACTTGTTAGATACTTTCAACTCTTGCCCCTTTTCCAAAACCGAGTTTCTCAGCATGTCCATGGAAGATTTTTTCTTCTCATCGGCAAGTGCTTTTTCCAGGGCTTCCAGACGCTTGGTTATCGCATCGTCAGCTAAGGGAGTAGTATTGGGCTTCGGATTGGGATTTTGTGGGGTTGCAAAGTTTTTCTTCGCTTCCTCCACTGCTTCGGCAACATCATGGTTGTACTGCCCTTCAAGGGTTTTCAGCACCTCTGTATGCAATGCCCAATAAGCATCGTCCGGCTCTGTTCCCTCTGAGGGCAAATGTTTTCCCACGTATGTTTCCAGTGTTTTCTGAGAGAAACTGGTTTTTCCAAGCTTCTCAGTCAGAGTGGATAAGATTTTTTCTTTTTCCATAAGTTTTGAATAAAAAAATAGAGCTGCATCAGAGGTTTTTCCTCCAATACAGCTCTATCGGCTTTATATATTTAAAATTCTTATTTCGTTCCTGTCACATCAACTTTGATATAACTCCTGCATCGCCTGCATTGAATACGAAGCATGATTACTCCATTCAAGTATCTGACTTCACCCATTTTTTGTCCACATATCGGACATGTAACCATTTGTAATGTTTCTTCCTTTATACAAGAGTCATCTAATGAAGTCCTTACTTTTATCATACTTTACTGATTATGTTGCAAATATAAAAAGCTTATTGCAAATTTCAAACAAAAAATACGTTTATTTTCTATGAAAGTTTAGATAATATACATATATTTGCAAATATAACCAAGCCAAAGAGCTGTATTAGTGAGCATTATTGCCCGCCGATACAGCTCTTTTTTCGTGTATATGGAACTGATAGATAAAAAGCTGACAACAAAAGACGGATGCGAGGTGCTGGATTGTGATTATGTTCAATCTCTTCGCGATGCAGACAAGAAACGCCCTAACCACTTAAAGATAATAGCTCAACTTGGAGGACAGGAAAAGATGCTCAACTCAAGTGCAGATATTATAATTGGGGGAGGGTGCCGCGGAGGTTCAAAATCTTTTACTTTATTAATGGAAGCTTTGAAAGATATAAAAAACCAGAACTTCCGATCTGTGATTATGCGTCATGAGATAAACGACCTTTCAGACCTTGTTGAAACGTCATACAAGCTGTACAATCCTTTTGGAAAATACAATAAGTCAAAAAATGATATGACTTGGAATTTTGACAAAGGAGGATATCTTGAATTTTCTTATCATGCTGATAGCGTGGAAGATTTTAAAAAACGTTTCCAAGGCCATCAATACTCTTATGTGGGAGTGGACGAAATAACTCACATGGACTATACAAAGTTCAAATACATGGTTACTTGCAACCGTAATGCTTATTCTATCCGAAACCGCATTATAGGGACCTGTAACCCTGATCCCGATAGTTGGGTAGCCAAATTCATAGACTGGTGGATAGGAGAAGATGGATTCCCTATACCGGAACGTGACGGAATAGTGCGATATTGTTTCATGGACGGTGACAGTACAAGCGGGATTTATTGGGGAGATACAAAGGAAGAAGTATATCAACAGTGTAAGGAAACAATAGACAAATATTGGAGAGCTGAATATGAGCAGTACGGAACACCACAAGACCTGTTTATAAAGTCTGCTACATTTATTGAAGCTAAACTATCGGACAACATACAACTAATGCGTTCAGACCCCACCTATCTTGCCAACCTCGCCAACCAATCCGAAGAACAGCGTGCCCGTGATCTCGACGGCAACTGGAAATACCGTTCAGTAGGTGACGATATGATAAAGCTTCAGCACATGGAAAACTTCTATCATGCCCCTTATAAGCAAGGCGATAATGTCCGCAGGGTGTCATGTGATGTGGCTTTTGAAGGAGGTGACAACATGGTGATGGTGCTATGGGTGGGATGGCACATTCAGGACATATACGTATGTCAGTTCAATTCCCGAATGGCTGTCAATGCAGTAAAATCAAAACTCAATGAATGGCATGTGAGAGAAGAGAACTTCACATATGACCTCAACGGTTTGGGACAAGCATTCAAAGGATTTTTCCCGAAAGCGATACCGTTCAACAACCGTGAAGCCGTCACCGATGAGTTCAAGGGAATTTACGCCAACCTCAAATCACAAGCTGCATATCTTTTTGCCGATAAACTTATTAACTGCGAAATTTCAATAAACGAAAATCTGATAGACAAGAAATTTAACGGTACACCGCTTTCTCTCATACTAAACAAAGAGAGAAAAGCTATAAGACAAAGCATAAACGAAGCTGACAAAGGATTCTCACTCATAAAGAAGGTGGAAATGAAATCCATTGTAGGGCACTCACCGGACTTCATTGAAGCCATGCTTATGCGTATGATATTTGAAATAAAGAAAACCGCTCACGTAAAACCAAGATTAGCCAGAATAGTCAGACCATTTAACCGCTATAGAAGATGAATACCAAAGAAGTAAAAACTAAAAGACCGTGGAAGAAAATACTTCCCAACGGAAATTCTCATGGCACTTTTACAGCATCCACAGAGGTGCCGATGCCTTCTGATGACATCGCTTTCAGCATAGTGACACAAGCGGATTTTCTCCGTGAATATTATCCAAGCGGCCATGCCATAAATGATCCTACGGTATATCCGGATATCACTCGTGAGGAACTTGTACCTGTACTTGATGCGGAAGGAAATGATACCGGAAAAACGAAAAGCCGTTACTATACTGAATTTGTTCCCCGATACGCATTTGCTTTCCAGCAAATAATCAAGATAAAGCAGATGGTGCATCTGTGCGGAAACGACATACAGTTTGAACTATGCAGTCCTAAACCTTCTCAGAAAGATATGGATATATTTAACATATACCGTGAAGGATGGCTGAAAAAAAATATGGAAATAGCCTTTTTTGATGCTGCAAATTCCGTAAAGACCACAGGAGATACGGCTTTTCTTGGATATTTAGACAATGGAGTGTTCGGGCATAAGGTATTGTCGTTTGCCAATGGAGATACACTCTATCCGCATTACGACTCAATCACCGGAAAACTTCGCCTCTTTGCCCGCTCGTTTAATGATACCGACAATAACGGAGGAACGACAACAGAATGGTTGGAAGTATGGGATAAAACTTATATGTACCGTTTCAAACGCAACGGAGAAGCCGCAAAGACATTTAAGGACAAGATTCTTGGCCTCTTTGGAGTAGATGGATATTCTTTAGTAGAAAAACGCCCACACGGGTTCCCTTTCATTCCTGTGGCCTACCATCGAGACGAAGACGGAGCTTGTTGGAGTGCATCTCAAGACAGCATAGATGCTTACGAAATGTCATTTTCACAAATGGCACATAACAACCAGGCATTTGGAGAGCCAACCCTTGTGTTTCAAGGTGAAGGAGATAGGCTTGATGCTCAATATGATACTAATGGTACAATTAAGACACTTTCAATGGGTACAGACGACAAAGTGTCCTATTTAAGTGCCCAAAGCGCATCTGAAAGTTACATGAAGCAACTCGATACGCTCTACAAAATGATATTTACCCAATCTTTCATAGTTGAACCTCCAGAACTAAAATCAGGAGATTTACCGGCGGCAGCATTAAAAATCCTCTATTCTCCGGCTGTTGAGAAAGCTATGAACGATGCTCCCAAATACCAAAAGTTCCTTGATGACATGGTAGCCATATTCTCCTATGGTTACGGAATGGAAATGAAAAAGACCATCGATTTTACCAATCTCAATATGAAATGGTGGATAGAGCCGTATGTACATGTGAACACGTCCACTGTCATTTCTGACCTTGCAACTGCTGTACAAAATGGTTTCTGTTCCAGACAAACTGCATCCGAACGTATAGAAACTTTATATACCACTAATGGAGAATGGGACAGGATCGTCCGGGAAAAGAAAGAAGAACAGCAAGCCGATCTTCTCTTTGAACTAAAGACAGCTAAAGCGAATAAGACAGAAGGAAACCAAGTCACCGTAGAAGAGGGAGTGAAAGCCTAATGAGATATCCGTCAGACAGAGAAATAGAGGAAGCGAAGGATTATATCCGCCAGAGGCTGCAAGCTGAAAAAAGCATGGAGAGAAATCTCCGTACCGCTATGCTCCGTGCTGCTGAAAGAATAATATCCATATCCCACAAATACGGCATACCTCCAAAGATGTTCCGCTTTTCCTTAGACCGGAATCTGAAGCACGAGGTGGAAGCTATCATTTCTGATTTGCGAGCCACTATTGAAGACTACACTTCAACACTTTCTGTAGCCACTCACAATGATAAGGAAGAAGAGATATTAGCATATATCACACGCAACTCATACGGAAAAACATTCGGCGAACGTAACGCCATATATGCCAACCGATACAAATATGAGCTGGAAGCCGCCATCGCCGCATCTATGCTTGCGGGAACATCGAAAGCTGCCACCCTTCAACTCATATCCAAAAACCTGGAACACCCGTACGACAATCCAGACTTTATAGAAGCAGTCAAAGCAGGAGATATGAACGCCACACGCATACGGACCGATGGTATAAGCTACGGGATAGGACGAACCAATAGCAGTTTCACGGCCCTCCGTAATCTGACCGTATTTGCGGTGGCAGAAGGTTGGATGAAATATTGGTACCTATCGGGAACAGAGAAGGGCGCAAAAGGTTTTATTACTTTCCGATCCAGTAGCTTTCCCTGCCAGACATGTGACGAATATGCTATGCGGACTCATCCTATGTCAGACCCGTATCCACCACTTCACAATCATTGCGTATGTGGAATGGCGTTTATCTATTAACCTAAAATACAAGAAAATATGCTCAAATATTCAAAACGATTCATTAACGAAACCAAGAGATACAACATATCCGTATTGGAACGCGCAATGGCAGACATGATAATGATGGGCTGGGATGCTACTGAAGCTTTTATTGCTACCGGCCAGTACAAGCCTACCCTTGCCGATGAATGGAACAAGCAGCAGATAGACAAGATCATCAACGACCCCAACATTCTTACCTATATGCAATCTAAGCAAAAGGCAATTCGATTGGGACGTTTCAAGAAAATACCGACCTCGTGCGATAAGGACGAGAAAGAAGAAACCGAAGATGACTTTACCGGAAAGTTCCGCGACAAGGATGAAGTACTCAATGCCCTTGCCGCCACAGTCAAAGACCTAAAAGGCAGAGAACGCGCTGATGTTCTTATGAAAATAGCCGACCTCCAGCAGATGAAAAAGGAAGAAACAATAGAAGAAGACAATACTGTCCATTTCTATCTTCCAATCTCCTGTAAGTCATGCTCTCTATACATGAAAGCTAAAAACAAGAAAGCACAGCTGGAAACAAACAATGAAGAAGGATAGCTTATCCGTAACCGGAAAAAGTTTAGGGGCACGGTGTACATAGAATACTCCCGTGCCCCTCTTTATTATTTCATTCGATAAAATTACCTGCTATTTTAAAATAGCCACACACCCAATCACAAGAACTATCAGAGAAATCAGTGCGGTTACAATTCCTGTTATCGCAGCCCACTTGCTCCAATTAACAGGATTGAATAAATATGGGTTATCATACAGATACATCTTGCCTTGCTTGGTCAGCCTTATACCACATACTTTGCCATTGGTAAGGAACGAGCATTTCACAAGGCCCGCCTTTTTTAGAGAGCTTGCAGCTAGCGCATATTTGTCATACGAAATATCACTAGGTACATCCGTAAATCCTGCGTCAAGCATCCGCAACACTTTTTTTTCGGTCTTAGACAGCTTTATCCGTTCCATTTCACTTTCATAGTTTAACCCTCAGTTCCACTACATACCTAAAATCCGTCTCTTTTCCCATGTTGTCATATACAGGTTGCCGGATAAACCCTATTTCATCCACAATAAGCCCCGTATTCCTCTCATACGTAGCCAGCATACCGGAAATGTCCTTCTCAATTTCCGCTTTCAGGGCTTTCGCTTTTTCTATTTCCCCCATTTTCTCCCTCCATTTCTTTTTTCATGTCATACTTAGTCCGTTCCTCCGCAAGAATTTTGGCATCTTCCTCGTCACTGACCGATTCGGCTTTCACGCGATCAATAGCCCGTACAACAACTTGAACTACATCATTCTGAAACTCAGCGTCAAGAAGTGTAGCAACAGCGAATACGTTATTGAAAATAACACCTACGCCCGACTTGTCCTCCTTCAGCACACTGTCAAGCAATCCATACATCATGCTGTCAATCCTATACATGAATCTGAATATGCCGCCCGAAGCACGAACCTCCATGAAATCTACTCCGTCCATCTCCACCTTTTCGACAATCCAGTTGCCAATCTGTAACTTTTCTCCGTCTTTCATAAACTATTATTTATATAATTAATAATTTTATATTCTACATCGTTCCCCTGTATATTTACATATAAAGGAGTATTAAAATACTTGTCATCTATAAACCCATCCTTTGTCAGAAGTTTTTCAATAAATATTCTCCTTAAGAAGCTATCACCGTGAGGCACTACTATAATGCCCCCATTTTCCGATTCTATTTTCAAGAAAATATCCGATTGCTCTTTCTCTGAAAACCCACTTATATCCGTGACTCCATATTTTACAGCCAATGAACCTATATTGTATCCGTACTTTACGCTATCGGAATGACAATATTGAGTAAACAATCCTATATTGTATATAGTTATCATACCTTGTCTATATTAAAGTTCTACATATCCTCCGCGTCATACTCTACGTCCCCGTTATACCCGTCAAAATCCATGTCCATGTCAGATACAATAGGAACAGGAGTCTTCAATTCCTTCTCGTTACATCCGAAAACCTTGTAAATAATGCCCTTGGAATCCCTTCTCCTGCTCATCTTACCGAATCCCAGTTTCGTAAGCTGCTTTCCAAAGTCCTGCATGCTTACACTTTCAAAGCCGTTGGCTTCCGCATAACGCACCATATCGTTATACATGTCTGAAGACCTTAACCACGTGAATAACTCGCCCTTGGCATTGGCGGAAGGTCTTATCCCGCGTGCAAAAGCCCATGAGAAAGTTATGTTGCTTTCCCCCATGACTATAAGCTTCTGCTTCTCCGAGTTCTCGCTCTTCGGAAAGACAAACCTCCTTTGCTTTAAATATTTCCCGCCTCTGATAATCCAATTCAATATACCAGGATATTCCTGCTTCAAATCATCTGCAAGATGCTTGTTCTGCATCTCTTCCGGGATGACATTCTCAAACATCACATACAAGAAACGCCTGAAATATCCATAGCTCGTATCCGAAGCCTTCGGGAGATTGTTCATGTTGAATATCATCCAAGGGACATTCCTCACCTCATATACATTCCCTCCGATATTCCGACCATAAACCATCTCTCCTGAGCATAACGTCTTGAACGCGTCCTCATACCCCGATATGTCCCGCGCTTGTATCTCCGGGCACATGTTAACCAACTTGCCGTCAATCCTGGCAATATTCCTCAACCTCTCGTCACCTCCCTTGATCAAAGACAACAATCCCATAGAGGAAACATTCTCCCTGCCGAATATCCCCGTTATCGTCTCGTATATCACAGACTTGCCGTTGCTACCAGTACCGAACAACATAAGGCAGTTCTCAACCTTGTCTATCATCTTCCCCCTGTCAAACGTACACAGCCCCAAGTACATTTGCAATATCAACCTGCTATCCTTCTCCGGCAAGACAGTCCGCAAGAAAGACTGCCACATCGGACACTTCGCACTGGGATCATACTCATAAGGATGCTTGTATATAACATGATACTTGGCATCAAAAGGACGCAACTCCCCGTCCGTGAAGTCAACCACACCGTTAACATAAGCCTTGATATGGAATACCGGACAGAACGGATTATTGATACGGATAGAAAGACGAGCCTCGTCCTGGAACTTCTTTGATGAATAATGCAAAATCCTACTGCTTACCCGCATGCGAATCAACCACTCCTCGATAGCCTTGCCTATCAACTCAGGATTGACCGGCTCGTAAATCTCACCAGTAAACAGGTAATAACAGCCATGAAGATAGCAGAAATCACTATTTGCCATGATCTTAAACACAAGACTCTTGATTATCATAGAAGATTCGGCAAAGTCGGAACCCGAAGAAAAACGGGCAAAAACATTCTCGTCAGAAAGAGTGCATAATTTAGTGACTATTAAATGCAGTATATGGTCATAATAACTATTCATACAAAAGTGCTTGAATATTAAATAATTATAAGAATATCAGTTAACGTAATGCATAAAAACAAGCGTTTTATAGAAATATATATCGCATACATTAACTTATATTTTCTACAAAAATACTGATTATATACACAATATACAATATTATCATTAATTTATTTTATATCAAGGATATATAATATGTAGTATAAAAAATAACATATACAGGAAATGAATAATAACCATACATATTAAAGCGTAACTGAATTAATTTAATTGCATATGCAACTAAATAATCAATATAATAAGAAACAAACGGGAAAAATAAAAAAAATAAAATAAAAATTTTGAGCGATAATCATTTGCCTTTTTGGTAATAAAATACCACCCAGTGGTGGGGTGTTTTATGTTATAAATATTATACTAATAATATTCACAAAACACCCTCTACAAGCCGCACGAAGCATATTTACACCATTTTATTATATTTACTGTTTATATATTTAACCGCCCATTTTTATGATAAATATTATTTTCACTTTCTCGTGAATATTATATCTATAATATTATAACAGGTAAAGATAACTCACTACATTTGCAATACCAAAGGGATAGAAATAGTTACATATGCAACCAAAATATATACATAATCTACACTGTCATTCTTTTGGTTTTAAACGATGATATTATTAACGATTAAAATATAAGATTATGAAAGCAATGAATTTCTACACGAGTAACGGTTGGGCTGGTTCAAACTATGACAGCAAATTATCTACAAAGGAAATAGCCGCAAAGGTTAGAGCTTATGCAAAGAAGAATTTTCCTGGTTTTAAATTCTCTATTCGTTCAGAGTGGAGCATGTACACAGATTCTATGTGTATCGAGTTAAAGGCAGGCGCTTGTGTTCCTTTTGTTGAAGGTTCAAGAAGTGCGGAACGCGGTTATATGTCCACAATGTCCACCGTTAAGGGTTGGGAAGATGAATTAACTCCGGAAGTGTTCGCGGTTCTTGATGCTGTTGCGACGTATGCAAGTTCTTTCCGTTATGATGATAGCGACGGAATGCAAGACTATTACGATACTAATTTTTATCTGAGTATAAAGGTTAATGATGAATACCAGATTGTAGAACCTAAAGAGAAGAAGAACGCACTAAAACAGGAAAAAGAAAATGTTTCCAATATGGTAGAACCTGTTGCCGTTGAAGGTCTGGAGATAGTGGACTATTCCGAAAAAGCTATTGCGGTATTCGGTGAAACGAAAGCTATCAAGGAGCAATTAAAGGAATTGAGCGGACGCTTTAACCCGTCTTTAAATTATGAAGGCGAAAAGCGTTCCGGATGGATATTTAGCAAGAAGCAGGCGGATAAGGTTAAAGAATTGCCGGAACTTGCAGAGGAAACACGGGAAAATAACACCCCGTTAGTTATTGACGATTACGCTAAATACTGTTGTGTGGATTATCCGACAACATCCGAAGAACTGGACGGGTTTAAATTGGGTGAAGTCGTTTATGATCAGATCGGAGAAATAGGCGTTATATTGGCTTTTAACGAAAAAAACGGGACCGCTCGGTTAAATTCAAATGGTTGTTGCAATGTCGGTAATTTGAAAAAATGCCCTAAAGAAATAGCGGAAAGAGAAGTTAGGTACATGGATATAATACGCCCGGGGAAATCATCTACAAGTCATAACGTTGAAGCCTACGAAAAGAAAGTAACTGGGAGACGTTACACTGTCAAGGATAAGCCGTTAAGGCTTGGATATTACGGAATAGTGGATAATTTGGATGATTGTATTATAGATTGCTATTCGACTAAAGAGGAAGCCGAAAGAGAGGCCGAATACCTGAACGCGCATGTAGACGAGAACGGGAGATTGAAAAAAGTGATATAATTTAATTAACGGAGGACAAGAAAATGAACGATATAATTATAGATAAACGTAATTTATTAGGCTATAAAATTGAGAGTGGTAACCATTATAAAAGCATTCCGTGTGCTATGGTGCTGCGATTGATGGATACTGAAGCATACAGTAATGATTACTGTAGGTCTTTAGACCTTGTTTTAGAATTGTTTCCGGAGGTTGATAGGGTACAGCTTGAAAAGGAATTAGATAAATACGTATAATATGTTTTGTTTGATGCTGTTATTGTTCGGTGCTGTCCTGTTTATCAGCGGCACCGATATAGAGAAGATAAGGGAGTTTATAATTGATAGATCAGATAAATTTTAAGGATATGAAAACCGAGGTAATGAATAGTATATTGCGCAACCTGTTAGTTGCCGGGAACATTGTAACCGTACGATTTGAGGAAATGCGGGAGATACGCAAAGAGTTGAACCGATTTGCAAAACCTATACAAATAGAGATTATTAAAAGTGATTTTGAAACGGTATCATTTAGAGAATTAATATAATAGGAGACATAGATATGAGAACGAAAACACCCGAACAATTAAATAAGCAATGGAAGCGAATAAGCGGTTATGTGAGAAAGCGCGGGAAATTCATGGAGTATTTCCATATATACGCGCGTTATAGTAATCGTATGGCGAAGTATTTAGGCTCTTCCCCTTATTGGAGCATGAATACAGGTTACCAATATACAGAGCAAAACAACACTCCTGTATCTATTTGTATATACACCACATTATAGCATGAGGCGCGCGAGGCTTGTTCAACGTTTGCGTTAAGATGTCCCGGTAGTAATACGGCTACCGGGTATGAAATAGGGAAATGAATAAATTAATAATTAAATGAGGAGGAATGATATGTATTTAGGTTTTATACTTTGGCTGATTTTTATTTTCTTTCTATGTTGCGGCGCAAGTGGATGTATAGGTTTTATCCTTCTTGTATGGACATTGGGAGTAATTATTACTGTTATCTTATGCAAGAAAAGAATAATTAAAGATTAGGCTATGGAATTGAATGAATTGAATAAGATTCTTTTCGGCTCCAAGATAAGCCGGGAAGGAATGGAAAGAATGAATAAGCTAGGCTTGTTGCCTGAGTTGTCCGATATAAAGGACTGGAAAAATACCTTTTGCGGGAGGTTCATTTGCAAATATCCGAAATATTACGGTATCATAACCAAGATGCAAAAACTGTTGGGCCGGCTTCCAGAATGGGAAGATTTTACAAAAAGCAATATAGATGACATCTTGAGCCTTTTTTCGTCTTGCTCACCAAGTTCCGTACGGACATACACGGCAATGCTAAAGGCTGTATTAAATGACGGAAAAGACGAATTCGTTTTGCCTTATCCGAAATTTGCTGAACGGTTAAATGTCAAGGGAACGCCATCCGTCAACGTTTATCTTAACCTGGATGAACTTTCAAGACTTGAACAATACCGACCGAAGAATGAGAAAGAGAATATTGTCTTGGCTCAGTTCTTGATAGGTTGTTATACGGGTGCCCGACATTCGGATATACTTGAAATGACAGGAGAGAACATCCAAGGAGGTTATATAACATACGTAAGCAAGAAAACGAATATAGCTGCAACCATTGAAGCAAAACCAATACTTAAAAAGCTGTTGCCGATTGCCGGGAAGCGGAAATATGTAGATGCATGTTTTAACGATACTATACGGGATATTTGCCGGGAGTGTGATATCAATGGAAAGATAAAGCTATTCCGCAGGGGAAAGAATGAGACGGGTGAAAAATGGCAGTTTGTCGCATCCCATACCGCACGAAGAAGCTTTGCAACCAATTTAGCGGAACTAGGTGTTCCGTTACTCCAGATTGCAAAAAGGATGGGCCATTCAGACATTAAGATGACTCAAAATTACGTTGTGTGTGGCATTGGGAAACTGAATGAAAAGGCGAGCGCATTTTTTATGTAGTAATGAGGTAGGCTGTATCTTATAAGTCGGTAGCTGATCTTTGACGTATTGGATTTACCGCTTAATGTTATACAACATACAAATATTTGTATTGTTCCCTTTTGGCAGTACAAATATTTGTAGTATATTTGCAGTATAAGAAGTAAGGCAATAAACAATATGAGCAAGTATTATCAAATAAACGGACTAAAAGTAAGAGTTTCAGATCATGAACCGAATACCTCTCTTAGAGGTTCAAATGACATCTGCCTTTATATAAGATCTGCATGTAATGAGCTTCTTTCTATTGAAAGCCAAATAGAGGCTGTGTGTGAGAAAAGGGGATATGAAATTTCGGACTTTCAAGAAGTAATAAATGATTGGAAAGATGGTACTTATGATATGCATACTTTCGAGAATGCTAATGAAGAAGTGGATAATGATTCTCCCTGTAAAGTTGTTCCTGACCTTATTGCTCAGTATCGCACAAGCAACGATGAAAAATTGAAGGGATATTCGTTATCACGGTTTGCCAAGCATTTTGAAGTTAAAGCCTTGTCTGAAAAGACTGGAGTGTCCCAAAGTTATATAAAGAAATACTTTAATATTAGGTGATATGGATAAACAAAATTACAGAGAAGTCTTAGGACAAGCATTGCAATCATTTAGAGAATCAAAAGGTCTATCGAGGTATGCAGTGGCACAAAAAGGACAAATTAGAATAGAACAAGTTAAAGCCGTAGAAGAAGGAATAACAAACTATACGATAGATGTCTTTTTAGGTTATATCTGTGGGGCTGACTTGTTCATGTATTTTGCAGAGAAAGATAAAAAAGAAGGGATTGATTTTAAAGAGATGCTGGAAAAAGGGAAGGGAAATTTACCTAAACAAGTTTAACTAGCATAAGGCGATATAATTGAATTTACCGCCTTTTTTGTGTCCGGAAGGCATCTAGGTTCAGTTTTTTTATTTTAACGTAAATTGAAACAAAATAGGGGCAATTTAAATTTGCCCCATTTTTATTTTACTTTCCAGCAACTCAAACGATTTTTCGACTTCTGAATTAAGAACCTTCGCATATTCTTGTGTCGTTTTTATATTGGAATGTCCCAACATTTTGCTTACATTCTCTATCCTCACACCGTTGTTGAGACACATTGTAGCAAACGTGTGCCGGGCCATGTGAACGGTTAATTTCTTGTCTATTTTCGCATAGTCAGACACGATTTTAAGCCTTAAATTGTATTGCTGGTTACTGATTACCGGAAGAATGAAATTGTATCTTTCAAGCACTTCAATAGCAGGAGAAAGAAGAACGATAAAGTATCTTTCTTCTGTTTTTTGCCGGATATCCTGGATCACCATTTTGCCGTTTAACCTTTTTATGTCTTTTTCGAAATTAAACTTTGCAAGGTCTGCATATGATATACCGGTATAAGATTGGAAAACAAATAAGTCCCGCACTTGGCGAATGGTCTTAGAAGGTATTTCAGCCTTCATAATTTGAGCCAATTCTCCCTCGGTAAGGTATTTCCTTATCTGATGTTTTCCGCGATCAAAATGAAGCCCTAAATAAGGATTGGAATCAAGTAATTCAAATCTTATGGCTTCGTTTATATAACGTTTCATTCTTTTGTGGTAGTTATGCACCGTGGGTTGAGAATAACCTTTTGAATGTAACCAGTCATCATATAGTATTATATTCTCTTTCGTAAGGTCGGAGAAATTTGTTATTCGTTCAAAACTTCTTAAAGACTCCGTGAATGTCCGGTGTGTCTTCTTGGTACTCTCTGTTATATCCTGCCTTTCCTCTAATCTTCTTTCGGTAAATTCTATAAAGCTTTCCGACTTTTTGGAGAATTTGATAAACCGGTCCAGCCTTTCAAAGTCGAAAGGTTCCCTTTTACGGATAAGCTCGTTTACCCAATCCTGTATAATCCTGATTTGCTCGTCAAGACTTCTGTTTAATTCAAGCATTTGCATTGAATTTATTACCTTTTTTCGTTCGTCCCATTGGTCAGAATATAACTTCACACCAGTTCCAATATATTTTCTTTTCCTTTCGCTAAGGACTTCAATTTGTACAGAAGCCTTATGTTTTTTTGTAGCTGTCTTTTTTCGGTCAAAGACAAACCGTAATGTCGGGTATCTCATAATTTAAAGTTTTTAGGCATCTATTGAAAATTGGTATCACACAAGGTATCACAGGACAACTTTTTATTTGGGTCGTATTGGGCTGTATTGGGCTGTATTGGGACATATAAATTAGGCGATATATCTCTATTTTTGGCCAAAACAAAATTACAACATTCTGATATACAGCAAAATAGGGGCGATTTCTCGTCCCTATTTTAGCGGTGCGTACGGGACTCGAACCCGTGACCCCATGCGTGACAGGCATGTATTCTAACCAACTGAACTAACGCACCATAATTTCATTTCTTTTATCGCTTTCTCTCTCGATTGCGGTTGCAAAGGTAGGTGTTTTTTTGAAACCTGCAATAGCTTGAAAGAAATATTTTTCATCTTTTTTAAAGTAGGCTTGATTATAAGATATTTATATTACCTTTGTGTGGCAAAAAAAATTCGAATGACAAATCAAAATCAATTAAAAGTGAGAAAAACCATGAGAAATACTCCTATTGAACGTAAACTGATTGACGAAACCATCGAAGCATTTCAGATTGCAGACTTTGGAAAAGCAACCATCCGCGAAGTAAAGGCGATTGCCGCCAAGGCAGAAGCTGAATCTGGTATAGAATTTATAAAAATGGAAATGGGTGTGCCGGGACTTCCCCCTTCGGCTGTAGGTGTAAAAGCTGAAATAGAAGCTCTGCAAAAAGGAATTGCCAGTCTTTATCCTGACATCAACGGATTGCCTGCACTGAAAGAAGAAGCTTCGCGTTTTATAAAAGCATTTATTAATGTAGATTTGCAACCGGAAGGTTGTGTACCTGTTACCGGTTCCATGCAAGGCACCTTTGCTTCGTTCCTCACTTGCAGTCAGTGTGATGAAAAGAAAGATACGATATTGTTTATTGACCCGGGATTTCCTGTACAGAAGCAACAGCTAGTCGTTATGGGACAAAAGTTCGAGACTTTCGATGTATATGATTTCCGTGGCGACAAATTGAAAGAGAAACTGGAAAGTTACCTCAAGAAAGGGAATATCTCTGCTATCGTCTATTCCAACCCGAACAATCCCAGCTGGATTTGCCTGAAAGAAGAAGAGCTACGTATCATCGGAGAACTTGCTACGCAATATGATGTTATTGTTCTGGAAGACCTGGCTTACTTCGCTATGGACTTCCGGCAAGATTTGAGCAAACCATTCCAAGCACCTTATCAACCATCAGTGGCACATTATACAGACAACTATGTATTGCTCATTTCCGGCTCTAAAGCATTCAGCTATGCCGGACAGCGTATTGGTGTCAGCTGCATTTCAAACAAGCTCTATCACCGCTCTTATCCCGGATTGACAAAACGCTATGGTGGCGGCACATTCGGTACAGTATTCATTCACCGTGTACTCTATGCCCTCTCCTCCGGTACGAGTCATTCGGCACAATACGCGCTTGCCGCCATGCTGAAGGCTGCTAACGAAGGGCAGTACAACTTCCTTGACGAAGTGAAAATATATGGTGAACGTGCTCACAGGCTAAAAGAGATTTTTCTGCGCCACGGTTTTCATCTGGTATATGACAATGACCTTGGTAATCCCGTAGCCGATGGCTTCTACTTTACTATCGGTTATCCGGGGATGACCAGCGGCGAATTGGCTAAGGAATTGATGTACTATGGTGTCAGCGCCATATCTCTGATTACCACCGGTAGCCATCAGGAAGGTTTGCGTGCCTGTACTTCATTCATCCAGGATCATCAATATGCACAATTAGAAGAACGGATGGCAATCTTTGCAGAAAACCATCCGATATAATAGAATAAACTTACCAATTAGTGCCGGTATCCCACCACAAACGGGTGCCGGCATTATCATTTCCTCCCAAAGCTTTCACCAATGCACGGTATTGCTCCGGATTTTCCGTTTGTAATCCTCCGGGAAAGTTTAAACGGCGAATCATAATTTCCGTATCAACGCAGCCATCCTTACTATGATTGAAACGAACAGGAAAAAGGCGTGGATATCCGGTTCTGCGCTGCTCCGCCCAGGCTTCACATCCTTCAGGAAACATTGCCAGCCATTTCTGCGTAATGATCTTCTCCAACTTCGTATCCCGGTCAGCTGTTTCAATCCACTTCGGTGAAACTTTACAATAGGCTTTTATATTATTTTCAGCATCAAATGTATCTACAAAATCAATTGGCAATTTATCACTATTCAAATACGAATCAGTCTGCATGATACCATACTGATGCAGAGAGGAAGTAATTCCTTTTTCATAGCATGTGCCGGCATCTTCACCTGTCCAGTTTCTCAAAGCGGCTTCGGCACGCAGAAACCATACCTCGGCAGCAGTCATAAGAACTGCATCTGTCGACTGAGTAGCCTTCAGTTTCGACAAACCCATATAATTACTGTGGGAGAAGCAAGTCCCCTGCCGGATTCCACGGTACTGACCTTTAAACGCACCATCCTGACATGTAGCAAAAAAGACGGTACGCCGAGGATCTTCATAACCGTTCATGATAGACTCCATTGGAGCACTCATATAAGTTTCGTTCCACACCAGATTGAGTTCTCCCAACGGATTGGTATACCCTTTCTTTGTAGATACCGCCACCGGTTCATTTTCCGCTTCCAACGTTCCATATTCATTATTAAAAGCCTTCAGGAACTCTGAACGGGCTTTCTCTTCATCCACTGTAGCTATTCGCATTGCAAGCCGCATTCTCAATGAATTGGCAAACCTTATCCACGAAATGTATTCGCCATCCATCAGTATATCAAAACGGGAAAACTCAGCAGCTTCCGGATTTGACTCGGCATAACCGGTAAGGGTACTCACAGCCGTATCTAATTCACAAAAGAACTCTTTATAAACCGCTTCTTGTGTATCGGGCATATATTCTGCGTTAGGATCAGCAAACCGTGAATAAATGATAGGACCATAGTAATCCGTAACGCGATGCATCACTTCCACTTTCAGAATCTTGGTGACTCCGAAGAAACCCGGATGTTTCTCACGCGTTGCGTTCTCCGACTGGTATATCTGTGGAAAAATATACGAATAGGTATGTCCCCACATTGCACTGTTCCAACCATCTTGCAAATTATAGTCCGAATTATGGCTACCTCCATTCAATGGTTTTCCATCATGCATATATCCACTGAACATATCTGCATTCAGGTTCTGCGTCAACTGGAAAGGCCAGTTCTTACCCTTTCCATAATCATAATTGAAGTAAATGCCCTGCTGAATCACTCCCAGACGAATACCATGTTCATTATAATCAATCTGCAAATCTTCATCCGTAATTCCGGATAAATCCGTATTGATATCCTTAAAGTCACCCGTGCAAGAAGTTAAAACTAACAGAGCACCGAATATCCAACTATATCTTTTCATATCAATCCTCCCCTCTCCCATTAAAATTCACACTTCAATGAAAAGCCCCAACTGCGCGTTGTTGGTATCCCATACACATCAATGCCTTGATTATCATTACCGGTAGATAACACCAGATCCGGATCAAAAGGCGCCTTCTTATAAAAGAAGAACAAATTGCGGGCTATAAAAGAAACCTGCGCTTTCTTCAGAACTTTAGATTTTTCCATCCAGGAAGCAGGTAACTGATAAGACAATGAAAGTTCTCTCAATCGGATATTGGTCGCATCATACATATAATATTCCGTTGTCCCTGCGCGTCCGCCTACAATCTTATAGAATCCCTTCACGTTCTCTATCCGCTGCCCCTCCAGCATAACATAACCATTATCACGGGCCTTTCCGGTAATTTCCGATACACCGTACAAGTCCATATCTGCCTGAGTTTGCGAAAGCACCTTACCGCCGTAACGACAATCTATCAGGAAATAGAGAGACAAGTCTTTATAAGAAAGCGTATGATTCCATCCCAGCTGGAACTTCGGATTGGAGTTTCCAACCTTTACCGTATTCCCGTCACCTTCTACTTTTGGCAATCCTGCATTATTCCCTTCCGTCTCATAAACAATATTACCGGAAGCATCTCTGACAAAAGCTTTTCCATAAATATCGCCAATCGATCCACCTTTTATCAATTTCATGGCATAACTGGAAGAGAAACTGGTAGGGCCATAAACAAATTCTTTCAAATCTTCATGCAAAGCAACTATTTTGTTCCTGTTAGAAGCAAAATTAAGAGTAGTGCTCCACATAAAATCTTTTGCCATCACAGGAGTAGCGTCCAATGCGATTTCCCATCCCTGATTCTGAATGTTACCGGCATTCACATAGCGGTAAGCATATTTGTCACCCGCCAGCGTAGGCAATTTAAAAAACTGGTTATGAGTATTTGTTCTATAGAAAGTGATATTAAACCCGATACGGCTGTTCAGAAAACGTCCTTCTGCACCAATTTCCCACGAATAATTCATCTCCGGTTCCATTTCCTTGAAAGGTGCCGCATCATTCGCCAGATATTCACCACCGGCAGTGATATGGGAAGCGGAATTCGTAATATACAAAGGAATATCATTCCCCACCATACTATAAGCAGCACGCACCTTTGCATACGACACCCATTCAGGTAAAGTCAGCAGACGGCTTAGGATCAACGAAGTACCAACTGAAGGATAAAAATATCCCCTGCCTTCGTGCTTAGTATGTGATAAAGTGGAAGACCAGTCATTGCGGGCCGTCAAATCTATATAGGCACTCTCTTTATAACCCACCTGCGCCGTAGCAAACAGCGATTGCAGCTGACGGTGTGAATCAATTTTCTGGTCAAGAGCTGCTGAACCGTTCATTATAATATTTGCCAGAGTAAATACATTGGCATAGTACAAAGAAGCTGTTTTGGAATCATAACGGGTAGAATTAGTAGTCTTATCAGTAATACTTCCCCCAAATGCACCATTTACTGAGAAATCGCCCCATTTCTTCTTCATCATAAGCATTAGGTCACCATAAAACTGGAGATCCTGATAATCCATTTCCAGGTAACGTCCATTAGCACCGGCTAACGCCGGAGCTGTAGAAGCATAAAATTTCTGACGGACTTTATCGTCAATGCAATCCACATTGCCACGGGCCTGTACCGTCAACCAGTCATTTACTTGCAAGTTTGCCGATAAGGAGACAATGGCATGCATACGCACTTCTTTAGTTTGTATGCGGTTCGTTATCCAATACGGATTCTGCTCAAAATCTTCATAGGCAGTATGCCAGTTCTGTATATTCAGGTTTCTACTTTCATCGTACACTTCGAAATTATCCCTATAATACGACAAGTCCTCTCCACGGGGAAACCGATAAAGCCCCACCAACGGGTTCATATAAAATCCGCCTACTGTCGGTTTATTTTTAGAGACTTGTCGCATCAAATTCACATTACCATCCAGTTTCAAACGATTATTGAATATCACAGAAGTTTCCCTAAATGTAATATTATGCTTGGATAAGCGATTTTTATCAATAATCCCTTTACCGGTAGTATTGGCATATGAAAAATAATTCTGCAATTTCTCATTGCCATGGCTTACGGATACGGAAGTAATGGAAGTCACTCCGGTAGAGAAGAAATCATTCAGATTATCGTATTTCGGCAAGTCTTTTCGTTCTCCCCAACTATCCACCCCATCGCTTACTCCATAACGATTTTGCATTTCGGGTAAAGAAGATGCTTTATCGAACATCAGACTGGTAGAAAATGATATGCTCCGTTGTCCTTGTGATTTACCTTTCTTGGTCGTAATCAATATCACACCGTTACCTGCCTGGCTACCATAAAGTGCCGCTGCAGGAGCCCCTTTCAGAATACTTATGCTTTCTATATCTTCCGAGTTTAAGTTTGAGATACCATCACCGCCATCGCGGTTACCTGCATTAGCTGTTCCGCCAATGGCACTGAAAGCCTGTTCCGAAGTTGAATTTAACATAGGAACACCATCAATTACATAAAGAGGTTGATTCTCCCCGGCTACCGAACGGATTCCGCGAATATTTACTTTAGCGGAAGCACCCAGTCCCGATGATACCTGATTAACCTGCACACCGGCAGTCTTACCGGTCAATGAAGTTATCAGATTAGGCATTTTAACCCGTGTCAGTTCTTCACTTTTCACCTGACTCATTGCATAGGAAAGAGAGTGCTCCTTCTTTTCGATACCCAAGGCAGTCACAACTACTTTATCCAGTTCCACCGCATCTTCTTCTAATACAATATCCAGAAATGTATGTCCTTTTACGCTTACCTCCTGCGTCTTATATCCCATAAAAGAGAATCTCAGCACCGCATCATCAGCAACCGTCAGTGCAAATTTGCCTTCCAAATCCGTCACTGCACCATTCGAAGTACCTTTTTCCAACACTGTAGCTCCCGGTAAAGGCACACCGTCTCCATCTACAACACGCCCCATTATACTTTTCCGAGCGATAAGTACTTCAAGCCGATGGTTCACATCGTCTGCAACAAAAGCACAACAAGAACTACTATACGAAAAAAAATAACCAAAAACAAAAAAACAGATATAATTATAGATAGTCAATTTCATGATTTACAATAAAGAGATAACAATTTGCAAAAGTAACCAATTTCCTCCTAATAAAAACCTGTTATATAACATATATGAAAATTCTATCAGTGAAAAAAGAGAAATAATATTTGTTTTTCAAGGATTTGTCTGTATATTAGTGGCATGGATATTAACACAGACATATTCAAAATTGAAACGAACCACGTATTACCTTCACGTGGAAAAGTACTGATATCCGAGCCTTTCCTCTATGACGAGATGTTCGGACGTTCTATTATCCTGCTGGTAGACCATACGCTGGATGGTACAATGGGGTTGGTATTGAACAAATCTCTCCCGCTATATCTTAATGACGTATTGAAAGACTTCAAAGATGTGGAAAATATACCTATTTATAAAGGCGGTCCGTTATGTACCGATACGCTGTTTTACCTTCATACACTAAAAGGTGTAAAAGATTCTCTGCAAATAGGAAAAGGATTCTATCTGAACGGAGATTTTGACGCCATCCGCCGTTATATTTTGGAAGGCAATGACATCACCGGAAAAATACGCTTCTTCTTGGGATATTCAGGCTGGGAACATGACCAGCTATGCCAGGAAATTGAAGAAAACACCTGGCTGATAGGATCGACAAACATCGCTTCCCTTATGGATGAAAAGGGAAGCGCAGAACTTTGGAAAAATGTTTTGGGAGAACTGGGAGGCAAATATCAAACATGGTCACGCTTCCCGCAGATACCCACATTGAATTAATCAACCCGGATGCACTGCAGTAATGCAACATCTTTGAAATAACCTTCTACACACAACCAATCTTTTAACAACCCACACTGAACAAAGCCGCAAGAGGTGAACAAACGCATGCTTGCCTCATTATCGGTGGCGATATGAACAACCAACTGTTTCATACGCAGAAAGTCGAAAGCATAGTCACAAAGTAGTGTCAATGCATCTTTTGCATAGCCTGCTCCACGAAACTCTTTCCGGATAACGATACCCACTTCTCCGCGTGCATGCATCGGAGAAAAGTCTGTAATATCAATCGTTCCTATCGTAGCATGATCTTCAAGGCGCACCACCATCATACGCAGTTGCTTATCGGAAAACATATCGCATTGTGAATTCTCCATATATTGCTTCATCACATAGCGTGAATAGGGTACGGTGAAGTTACTGATATCCCACTGTTGCGGATCGTTTTCCATTTCACAAATCAATTCCAGATCCTCCGGTTCCATAGCACGAAGGCGAATACGTTCGTTTACAAAATAAATATGTTTCATGATCAGAGATAACATTTTTCGGAAGTCACCAGTACGCGACTTTCCGGGTTATAAATTCCCAGACGCAATCCCATTTTCCGATGGCGGGACAGCAAGCGGATAATTGTAGAAAAAGAAAAGGCACGGCAATCATACACCACATGCGTGAAACCTTTCAGCGAGATGAATGGACCGGCATGTCCGTCGGCGGCAGATGCTTCGTTTGCCACAACGAAATGATGCTTTCCGATCAGCCCGTTACGTTTGAAAAGTCCACGCAAACTATGAATAGTGGCTTCTTCACCGAAAACAAGAAAACGAGGGAAAGCTTGTCCTTTAAGAAAGGGAACTTTCACTTTTTTTCCCGGAATACTGAATATACGTCTCAAGGAAAGCATCAGCAAACGAATATACATCTGTAAATGGATACCAATCCGAACAAGCCAACGCCCCATGAGCCCATAACGTTCACCATGCTTGCGAAAGAAAATATCCATTGCTCCACAAAATACGCGCACATGGTGATAGGTATCTTTCGATGTACTTTCTCCCTTATAATGCAATATAGGATAAGGCAAGTAGTAATTTTCATATCCCGCCTTCTCAATCCGGCAGGACAAATCTATATCTTCACCATACATAAAGAAGTCTTCATCCAGTAATCCGGATTTTTCCAATGCAGAACGGCGCAGCAACATGAATGCACCTGCCAATACTTCCACCCGGTGAATGGCATCCGCATCCAAGGCATTACAATAATACCCACCTAAACCTTTAGAACGGGGGAAAAGTTTTCCCAAGCCGGACAGTTTACCAAAAGTGGCTGCCAAAGTAGGATATCCACGCTTTGATTCCCGCAGAAAACGTCCGTCATCCGTCAGCATTTTCACACCAGCAGCTCCGACGCAAGGATGCGTGTCCATAAACAGAAGCGCTTCTTCCAAAGTCTGCTCCGGCAATACCGTATCAGGATTCAGCAACAGCACGTATTCTCCCTTCGCTTGACGAATAGCCTGGTTATTAGCACGGGCAAAACCAACATTCTCCTTATTATATATATAGGTAATACGCGGGAAACGTTCGGTAAGGTATGCCTCCGAATCATCGACGGACGCATTATCTACTACAAAAATTTCGGCTGAAAGATTGTCAATAGCCCTGTATAAGGAACAAAGACACTGTTCCAGATAATACTTTACATTGTAATTGACTATGACAACAGAGAATTTCATGCTTCCTCCTCTTTATTGATATGCAATTCTTTACGTAAACGGCCTTCACCGGGCAAACAGAACAGCGAAGCCGTAAGAGCAATAAAAGCACAAAGCAAACCTTTGTTACTCAATGTTAGATAATAAACTGCAAGACCTACCCATACCGGCAGCGAAAGCATAGCTACCCGAACTTTACTCCAGAAAGAATATAAACGTAAAGCTTCAGGCAAACTAACTTTATCAATCTTCCGCGTCAGCACCCAGGCGAAAAGTTTCAAAGAAACCGGCACGCAAGCAGCAACCAGCAAAATAGACAAAGTTTCTGCAAAATAAGTCGTACGGACATCAGCGGCATATATACCTACCCAATCTCCACCGGTTTCACCTACTATGATCCATATCACCGGCAGCAACCAGAAACTGATAAATATTACTTTTAAACGACTCGCAACGTGTTTTATCTGTTCTTCCATTCTCTTATAAACAATAGACTTAATAACAATAATTTAATTCGTTCCCGTAAAAAGCGTCCGGTTTACAATACTACGTCCCAGAGTGACTTCGTCCGCATATTCCAACTCATCGCCCACTGAAATGCCACGGGCAATCACACTTAGCTTCACCCCCATCTTTTCAAGCTTACGATAAATATAGAAGTTTGTTGTGTCACCTTCCATCGTAGTGCTGAGTGCCAGGATCACCTCCTTGATTCCACCGGCAGCCACACGCCGTACAAGACTTTCTATCTGCAAGTCACCCGGCCCTACCCCGTCCATTGGTGAAATAACACCACCCAAGACGTGATATAGTCCACGGAATTGCTGCGTCGCTTCCACCGCCATGACATCGCGGATATTCTCTACAACACAAACTGTAGATGCATCCCGCTGCGGATTGGCACAAATACGGCAAGTTTCCGTATCTGAAATATTGTGGCAAACCCTGCAATATTTCACTTCATGCTTCAGTGTAACAATAGCGTTACCAAAGGCTTCTACCACTGCCGTATCTTGTCTCAGAAGGTGTAGTACCAGGCGCATAGCGGTCTTCCGCCCCACTCCTGGCAGTTTGGCAAACTCGCTCACCGCCTTCTCCAATAATATCGAGGAAAATTGTCCGTTCATACTAAAAAATCAACTATTGGCGGCAAAGATAATGTAAATTGAGTGCAGAACTTTCATGTAAGCATGAAAAAGTTATGCCAAAATGCAGCTTATCTTCTTAAAAGATAATTAGATTTCCGCATTCCGAACATAGATTTTTGAAATAAGTACTACCTTTGCATACGCAGAAAAAAAGAAAAATAGTAAGAAACTTTCTAAATTTGACATAAAAATGGAGATTACAAGCGCTGAATTCGTCATTAGTAACACAGATGTGAAAAAATGTCCCCCCGGAATATTTCCTGAATATGCCTTTATCGGACGTTCCAACGTTGGAAAATCCAGCCTCATCAATATGCTAACAGGGCGTAAAGGACTTGCCATGACTTCCGCCACTCCGGGAAAGACTATGCTCATCAATCATTTCCTTATTAATAAAAGCTGGTACATCGTCGATCTACCTGGCTATGGTTATGCCAGACGCGGACAAAAAGGAAAATCACAAATACAGCGTATCATCGAAGATTATATTCTGGAACGTGAACAGATGACCAATCTCTTCTTGCTTATTGACTCACGGCTTGAACCACAAGTCATCGATATCGAATTCATGGGATGGCTGGGCGAGCACGGAATACCTTTCTCCATTGTCTTTACCAAAGGGGATAAGCTGAAAGGCGGCAGGCTGAACACCAATATCCAGCAGTATCTGAAAAAACTAAAAGAGCAATGGGAAGAACTTCCCCCTTATTTTGTGACCTCTTCTGAGAACAGAATGGGCAAAAAAGAGTTATTAGATTATATAGAGAGTATTAATAAAGAATTAAATACCAAATAAAGTAATAGTAAATATGAAAAAGAGTGTATTTTCACTGGCATTTATTGCCACCTTACTTCTTGTGTCGGCCAATAGCCAGGCACAATCGCTAAAAGATTTATTCAACAAAGAAAATGTAGAAAAAGTAGTCAGCGCCGTTACCGGCAAGAATACTGTTGATATGACAGGTACATGGTCGTACACCGGTGCCGCTATCGAATTCGAATCAGACAACCTGTTGATGAAAGCCGGCGGAGCCGTTGCTGCTACCACTGCCGAAGCCAAACTCAATGAGCAACTGAGCAAAGTGGGTATCAAACCCGGACAAATGAGTTTTACCTTCAATGCCGACAGCACTTTCAATGCTAAACTGGGAACCAAAACTCTGAACGGGACTTATATGTATAACGCTACCGAAAAGCATGTAACCATGAAGTTCGTCAGACTGATAAACATGAATGCCAAAGTTAACTGTACATCCGGCAGCATGGATTTACTGTTTGAGTCGGACAAACTACTGAAGCTAATCACTTTCCTTTCCAGCAAGAGCAGCAATGCCACACTGAAAACAATCAGTTCACTAGCAAACAGTTACGACGGCATGATGCTAGGCTTCTCACTTGAGAAGAAAGAATAAAACGGAATATCAATAAAAAAGTCCCGTAAACATAATGTTTACGGGACTTTTTTATTCTCAATGGAGCGGAAAACGAGACTCGAACTCGCGACCCTAACCTTGGCAAGGTTATGCTCTA
>OGRE01000346.1_pt1 | contig 54706 bp, 40 predicted proteins | sample 1553421 | NCBI WGS metagenome assembly OGRE01 (sample SAMEA2580076, study PRJEB22360) | human gut metagenome | biome: human gut; feature: human-associated habitat; material: faeces | place: Denmark | collected 2008/2010 | reverse complement strand
TGGTTTATGGGACTTCCTGTATTGGTTGCAGCTGTCAGCAGTCTGTTTGGAGTCAGGGCGTTATTTACAGGGATACTCTCGTCCCGAACCCGTGGGACAGTGGCTGAAATGATGTTTGTATCTGCTGCTATGATTTTGCTGCTTTGCGTGATAGAATATATTTATATGAGAGTGGTCAAGCACTCCAGTGATCGGTATTTGCTGACACTGATGCAGCCGCAGAGAGAAGAATAATTTGGAAGGAGGTGCTGTCGTGAAAAGAATTGCTGTTGTGGAAGATGAAGTCTATATGCGGGAAGAACTCTGCAATATGCTCCAAAAGGACGGGTATCTTGTGGAGGCAATCCACCGAGTTTGAAGATGCCGCTCGGCTCTTGGCAGCCCTCCGTCCTGACCTCGTGATCTTAGACCTGAATTTACCAGAAATCAGTGGCTTTCAAATCTGCCAGGAGTTAAAGAATAAAACCGCTATCCCCATCCTGGTGCTGACTTCCAGAGATCAGGTAAAGGATGAACTGCAAGCGTTCCAGTTGGGTGCAGATGAATATTTGACGAAGCCGTGCAGAAAAGACCGACTTCTCGCCAGGGTATCCAATATTCTCAAAAGGTATGAAGGTCGTACCAACCTCATAGAGGGATTGGACTTCTTGTTGGACCAGCAGACCTACACACTTTATATTCATAACACCTCTGTGGTGCTTCCAAAAAATCAGGGAAAACTGTTGGTTGCTCTTTTGGCAAGTGGTGATGCACTGGTTACAACGGAGCAGCTTTGCATGGCACTGTGGGGAACTACGGAATACATAGATGAAAATGCCTTGCAGGTTAACCTGACCCGGTTGAAAAAAACGATGTCCGCCCTTGAAATGAAGCAGCGAATCGTTGCAGTTCGAGGAATGGGCTACCGTTTGGAAGCGGAGGTGTCTCTATGAAGCAGCTTTGGCACATGATAGAACGGTACTACCCCTGGCTTCTGTTGCTGCTGGGCGTGGATTGCTTTTGCGCTGTCATTCTTTGGATTTCTGACATTCAGGCATTTCAAACCTTGATCGGGTTAGTAGTTCTGACGAGCATCCTTTTGTTTTCAGCGATTCTGTTTGTACTAAACAAGAGGGAGAACACCCACATGGAACTGTTCCGGGATTTCCTCAGTGATCCTACCATCTGCAATGAAGAACGGCTGCTCAGTGCCATTAGTCAGAAAGAAGGAGAATCTGTCCGATTTTTGGCTTCGGTTTTACGGGAATACAAAAACGAGAGTAACAATATGGCGGATGCCCTACGGGACTATGAAGAATACGTGGAGGGCTGGGCACATGAAGCGAAAACGCCCCTATCGTTGCTGACCATGCTCTTGGATAACCGGAACGATGAAATCTCTCCTTCCCTGCAAGCAAAGCTGGATTATGTCCGCAGTCAGCTTCAGGAGGATGTCACGCAGATGCTGTACTATGCCCGGTTGAAGAGCAGTACAAAGGATTACCGATTTGAGGATGTCAATTTGAATGACTGCTTGGGTGAAGTTCTGGAGGACTATGCCCCACTTCTTGAAGAGAAGCAGTTTGTCATTCTCAACAAACTGCAATCTGAAACAGTCTATACAGACCGTAGAGGACTTCAGTTTATGTTGGGACAGATCGTTAGCAATGCCATCAAATATAGCAGCGATAGTCCCATGCTTACGATTTCCATGATACATTCGGAGACCGCAGATATCCTTTCTGTTGAAGATAACGGCATTGGCGTAAAAAAATATAATCTGCCGTACATTTTTCAAAAGGGCTTTACCGGGGATTCTACTGACAGCAGAAAGAAGGCTACCGGTATGGGACTTTACCTGGTTAAGAAGATGGCCGACGATCTAAATCTTCATCTGGAAGCTACTTCCCAGTGGGGAAAGGGCTTCAAGATTGTCATCTTCTTTCCTAAATTGAGATCCAACGGAGGGAAATAATATAAACAGAAAAACGCCCGCAGGATTTTCTCCTGCGGGCAGCGTGTTGTCAGCTATCCAAAGGCTTGTATTCTGTTACAGTTTTCAGATAGGTTTCGGGATCGCCATTCAATATCAAGTCAGCATATGCTATCGGGTCATTGTAGATCAAATAATCCAACTCTGACCGCTGATACATATTGTCTGCAATCTCGTTCTCAACAGCGATAGTGTCAATCGCAATCATTCTGCCGTCCCTGAATTTCAGTTCCACACAGCAATTATCCATAGTGTAAGCACAAGATATTAAGGTTTTCATGGTATGTCCTCCATAATTCGAAATATAAAGCGAAAATCCCGTCTGACTTCCTGTTAGAAATCAGACGGGATTTGTCCGTATGCACCCCGGAAACCGTCAGCTAACAGTTGATAAGTAAATTAGTTCCTTATCACTGTTAAGCCAAGTCTTTCATAGATTTGATCATGAATTAGGATTCATTTCTGCCGCAGCATTTCTTGTATTTCTTGCCGCTGCCGCACGGGCACGGGTCGTTTCTGCCGGGCTTTTTGCCGTTTTTGCGCACCGGCTGCTTGACGGCCGGCGTATCGGAGGATGTTGTGCCGGTCTCCTTGGCGACGGCTTCACGCTTCGGTGCTTCCGGCGTCTTCAGGCGCACAGTCAGAATCATGCGGGCGGTATTCTCGCGGATCGTGTCGATCATCGCGTCAAACATGTCAAAGCCCTCTTCGCGGTATGCAATGACCGGGTCTTGCTGGCCGTAGGCGCGCAGGCGGATGCCCTTCTGGAGCTCATCCATCGCATCGATGTGATCCATCCACTGTGTATCGACGTTCTTCAGCAGCACCACGCGCTCCACTTCACGCATGATCGGCGGGGTGAACGCCTTCTCACGCAGGTCGTAAAGCTTGTGCGCACGCTCCTTGAGAAAATCGATGACCGTTTGCTGCTCGAGATCCTCAAACGCCTGACCCTCATAGTGCAGCTCATCCGGATTGACCATCCAGCCGAGGTAGTGGTCGCGCAGACCGCGGAGATCCCAGTCGTCGTGCAGGGTGTTCTCCGGCAAGAAACACTTGACGTTCGCTTCGATGGCCTGATCGATCATGGACATAATCTGCGGCTTCACGTTGTCGCCGTTCAGTACACGGTCACGCTGCTCATAGATAATCTCGCGCTGGCGGTTCATCACGTCGTCATACTGCAGAACATTCTTACGAATGGCAAAGTTTCTGCCCTCTACCTTCTTCTGTGCGTTTTCGATGGTGTTGGAGAGGATAGACGCTTCGATCGGCATGTCCTCGTCCACATTCAGGCGGTCCATAATGGTCTGGATGCGGTCGCCGCCGAACAGACGCATGAGGTCGTCTTCAAGAGAGATGTAGAAGCGGCTCTTACCGGGATCGCCCTGACGGCCCGCACGGCCGCGCAGCTGGTTATCGATACGGCGAGATTCGTGGCGCTCCGTGCCGATGATGTACAGGCCGCCGAGCTTGCGAACTTCCTCTGCCTCCGGCGCAATCTCCGCTTTGTATTTTTTGTTGAGCTCCGCAAATGTCTTGCGGGCATTCAAAATCTCTTCATCGTCCGTGTAGCCGTAGGCGGAAGCCTCGCCGATGAGCTCCTCAGAGAACTGCATGCGGCGCATTTCGGCACGCGCCATGAACTCTGCGTTACCGCCGAGCAGAATATCCGTACCACGGCCGGCCATGTTCGTTGCGATGGTCACGGCGCCCTTACGGCCTGCCTGTGCGACGATTTCGGCTTCTTTTTCATGGTACTTTGCGTTCAGCACTTCGTGCTTGATGCCGCGGCGCTTCAGCATGGCGCTGAGCTGCTCGGATTTTTCAATCGTGATGGTACCGACCAGCACCGGCTGGCCTTTTTCGTGGTGCTCGATGATGTCGTTGATAACGGCATTGAACTTGCCCTTTTCGGTTTTGTAAACAACGTCCGGGCAGTCTTCACGAATCATCGGCTTGTTTGTCGGAATCTCTACAACGTCCAGTTTGTAAATTTCGCTGAACTCGGATTCCTCGGTCATGGCCGTGCCGGTCATGCCGGAGAGTTTATTATAAAGGCGGAAGAAATTCTGGAACGTGATGGTTGCAAGCGTTTTGCTTTCGCGCGCGATTTTCACGCCTTCCTTCGCTTCAATGGCCTGATGCAGACCTTCGTTGTAGCGTCTGCCGTACATCAGACGGCCGGTGAATTCATCAACGATGATGACTTCGCCGTCGCGCACGACGTAATCAATATCGCGCTGCATGATGCCGTTCGCCTTGATCGCCTGATTGATGTGGTGCTGAATGGTGATGTTGTCCGGGTCCGTGAGGTTTTCCAAGCTGAAGAACTGCTCGGCTTTTTTTACGCCGCGCTTGGTGAGCGTTGCGGTCTTCTGCTTTTCGTTGATGATATAATCGTAATCCTCGTAGATCTCGTCATTGTCTTCCTTTTCGTTCGTCTCCGCCACGCGGATAGGGCGCAGGGTCTTTGCGAAGCGGTCGGCGACATTGTAAAGCTCCGTGGACTGCTCGCCCTGACCGGAAATGATGAGCGGGGTACGCGCCTCATCGATGAGGATGGAGTCCACCTCGTCCACGATGGCAAAGTTATGGCCGCGCTGCACCTTGCGCTCCTTGTAGGTGACCATGTTGTCACGCAGGTAGTCAAAGCCGATCTCATTGTTTGTTGCGTATGTGATGTCGCAGGCGTAGGCTTTTTTCTTTTCGTCCGGCTCCATGCCGGGGATGGCAAGGCCTACGGTGAGGCCGAGGTAGTTGAACACACGCGCCATCATTTCGCCCTGATATTTTGCAAGGTAATCGTTGACGGTGACGATGTGCACACCCTTGCCGCTTAAAGCGTTGAGGTACGCCGGGAGGGCAGCGGTGAACGTCTTGCCTTCGCCGGTCTTCATCTCGGCGATGCGACCCTGATGCAAAATGATGCCGCCGATAATCTGTACCGGGAACGGCTTGATGGAGAGCACGCGCCACATGGCTTCGCGGCACGTTGCAAACGCTTCGGGCAGGATGTCGTCAAGGGAAGAGCCGAGGGAGAGGCGCTCTTTCAACACGGCGGTCTGGCCCTTCAGCTCCTCATCTGTCATTTTTGTGTATTTGTCATCGAGCGCGAGCACCGCTTGCTTAAGCGGTTCAATGCGCTTTAATTCTTTCTTGCTGTAGCTGCCGAACAGCTTTGTGAGTAGGTTCATGGTTCGGGAACACTTTCCTTTCTTTCGCGCGGATTCCCCGCGCGCGGCATATAAATCAGTATAGCATGGAACAGCATAAAAAAGCAAGCGATAGGGGCATATTCATGAAAACTTTATAGGTGATCAAAAAGAAGCGCATTTTAAAACGCAAAAACGGCAGTGCAATTCGAGAAAAACAGCAAAATACAGGATAGCCTTAGCCGAAATGCACAAAAAACTCTTTTTTTCCAAATCATAAACAGCTTATGAACAAAATGTGACTTTTTATTCGGTTTTCTCTTGATTTTCGCAAAATTAGAGGCTATACTATAGGTAACAATTCCTGTTTTTCCGATGTGTGCAAACCATAACTGGTCAAAAAAACGAAGAACAGGAAATTCTTTAATTTATAGGAGAGTGAACATCCTTGGACAAATTCTTCAAAATTTCCGAGCGTGGCTCGAACGTCCGCACAGAGATCATTGCCGGTCTCACGACGTTCTTCGCGATGGCTTACATCGTAGTCACGAACCCGAACCAGATTGTTAGCTTCAACCATCTGGCTCCGGATGCCGACCCGGCCTTCCAGCAGATTTGGAACGCTGTGTATGTCGCATCCATTCTGGCAGCAATCATCGGTACGCTGCTGATGGCTCTGTATGCGAAGATGCCGTTTGCACAGGCTTGCGGCATGGGTCTGAACTCCTTCTTCTTCGTATCCTTCATTCTGCCGGAAATCATCGCCGGCGGCGACGTCATCAAGGGCTACCATGCAGGCCTCGTCATCATTCTGGTTTCCGGTTTTGTCTTCCTGCTGTTCTCTGTCACGGGTCTCCGCGTCAAGGTCGCAAAGGCTCTTCCGGACTGCCTCAAGAAAGCAATCCCGGCCGGTATCGGTCTGTTCATCGCTTTCCTCGGCTTCCAGAATGTCGGCATCATCCAGACTAACCAGTACACGCTCGTTCAGTTCGTCGATATCCACGGCGCACTGAAGGCAGGCGCATTCTTCAACGAAGTTGACGGCGTAAAGCCGTTTGTGCCGGCTCTGCTCGCCTTCCTCGGCCTGCTTATCATCGCGATTCTCGAGAAGCACAACGTCAAGGGCGGCGTGCTCATCAGCATTGCAGGCATTTCCGTTCTGTACTATCTCCTTTCCGGCACGACCCCGACCTTCGACATGAGCCAGATCGGCCAGACCTTTAAGGATTTCGGCTCCATCGGCATCACCGGTGTGTTCCAGGCTGACGCTTGGAAGCGTGCGTTCACAGGCTCTGAGCTCGGCGGCATCTTCTCCGCAATCATGCTCGTCGTTACGTTCTGCCTCGTCGATATGTTCGACACCATCGGCACCCTGTACGGCACCGCTTCTCAGGCAAACATGCTGGACAAGAACGGCGATCCGATCAACGTTAACCAGTGCATGACCAGCGATTCCGTTGCAACGGTTGCGGGCGCTGTTTGCGGTACTTCCACCTGCACCACGTTCGTTGAGTCCGCTGCTGGCGTTGGCGCCGGCGGCAGAACCGGCCTTACGAGCCTTGTTGTTGCAATTTGCTTCGCGGTTTGCCTGTTCCTCAGCCCGGTCGCTTCTCTTGTCCCGACCTGCGCTACGGCTCCGGCACTCATCTATGTCGGCGTTCTGATGATGAAGGGCTTCGCAAAGGTCGATATGTCCGACCTGCGCAGCGCTGTTCCGGCGTTCCTCGCTCTCATCATGATGCCGCTGACCTACTCTATCTCCAACGGTATCGGTATCGGCGCGATCGCTTATGTGCTCATCACGCTCTTCACCGGTAAGTACAAGAAGAACGACATCGGTATCACCATTATCGCTGCGCTCTTCGTCATTAAGTTTGTCTTTGTTACGATGTAATTCGTACATAAAACGAACTTTAGCTTGAGATAACATAAGAGGCGCTCGCTTGTGATTTTTCACAGCGGGCGCCTTTTTTCGTTTTATTGCGCGTTTTTGTCCTGCTATACTTTGGACATATCGGACGAGTAAAAGGAGCAGGCGATGAAACAGGCGGATAATTTGCTTTTAAACGCGTTGAAAGCAGCGGTACATAACGAAAAAGCGGCGCTCGGTGTGCTGCCGCAGGAAACACAGACGGAGCTTTTGCGCCAGGCGGTGCGCCACGGCGTGCTGCCGCTTGTTCTTGATGCGTGCGGCAAGGCACTGAAAGCTGCGCGGCGAATGGCGTTTTGCCAAACGGCAGAGCAGATTTTGAAAACGCAGGTATTTTTACAGCTTTACAGCAAGCTGCGCGAAATGAAATTGCATCCGCTCGTGCTGAAAGGCCCGGTGTGCGCTGCGTTGTACCCGAAGCCGGAGCTGCGGCTGTTCTCGGATGTCGATTTACTGGCGGTTTCGGGTGAATTTGACCGCACACGCAATGCTTTATTGCGGCTCGGCTGCCGCACAGCAGGGGAGAGTGTCGATCCGCTTGAGCAGACATTTTACCTGCCCGGCAGTCCGCTCGTTTTAGAACTGCACGGCGCGGCGTTCTCGGAAAACGATGCGTACGGGCACATGAAAGCCTTTTTCACGCATGAAAAGCTGCGCACGGAAACCGTTTCCGTGCAGGGCGAAGAAATTTATACGTTTGGCGCGAACGAGACGTTTTTGTACCTTTTGTGCCACAGCTTAAAGCACTTTCTGCACGGCGGGTGCGGCATCCGAGCGGTGTGTGATTTGCTGTTGTTTGCCGAAAAGCATGAAAAGAAGCTTGACAAACTGTATTTGCGCCGCTGCTGCGAAAAGCTTTCGGCACTCGAATTTTTGACGGCGCTCTTTGAAATCGGCGAGAAATATCTCGGCTTTGGGAAAACGGAAAGCTTAGCGCTGCTTCGTGTGCACCCTGCGCCGGATGAGACTGCGCTTTTAGAGGATATTTTGGCAGGCGGCGTGCACGGTGCGGCAGAAAAAAGCCGCTTGCACAGTGCGAACATGACGCTGTACGCGGCGGCTGTGCAGAATGCAGGAAAACGCGAGCGCTTTTCCGTACTGCGTGCGGCGTTCCCCTCTGCAAAAGCGCTGCATTGCGCGCCGCATAGCTTGCCTGCCGCATGGGGAAGGCGGCTTATACGCTACGGTAAGGAAAACATTCAAAACCGTACGAGCCTTAGAAAAAGTGTCGAGATCGGCAAGCGGCGCGTGGCGCTCCTCAAAACATATCACCTCATAAAATAAGCCGGCGGCTGCGCCCAACTTGGGTACAGCCGCCGGTGCTTTATTTTTGATTAACGGATGCGGAACGTCTTGATCTCATACGGCTTGATGGTGAATTTGAATGTACCGCCTTCGACCGGGACATCCGTGAGCGCATTCTCCTGCAAGTCACACTCCGTAACGGAAGCGATGGGGCGGTTCCAATGCAGTTTTGTCGTTGTGCGGGCGTTTTCACATTCGTACAGACGCACGATCACGCCGTCGCCGTCTTCCGCCTGCTTGACGGTTTCCAAAATGACGTTTTTGGCGTCCACACTCACGAGAGAGTACGCTTCGCCTGCTGTGCCGCCTGCGGTGGCGCGCACAGGCTGATTCAGGAAGTACGCCTGCGCTACGGTTTCCGCGCTGCGCCATGTTTCGGCGTGCGGGTAGAGCGCGTAGGTGAATACGTGCATCTCCTGATCGGCGACAGGGTTCGGCTCTGTGCCGGATTTGATGAGCGTCAGCGCCATTTCGCCGTTGTGCACGGAGTGACCGTATTTGCAGTCGTTTAACAGGCTGATGCCGTAGTGACCCTCGGAAACATCGATCCACTTTTGGCCGCAGCTCTCAAAGCGTGCCTGATCCCAGCTCGTGTTCTGATGTGTTTTGCGCGTCACGTTGCCGAATTGAATCTCAAATGTTGCTTCGTCCGTGTGTACGTCCATCGGGAAGTGAGCTTTCAGGAGATGCTGGTGCTCTTTCCAGTCGACCGTCGTCTCAAAGTCGATGCGCGGGCACGCGGCGTAGAAGTGAATTTTCTGGCAGATGACCGAACGGCTGACCGTGCGCTCAATCTCGAGAGTTGCGCGCACGGAGCCGCGTTCCGTCCATTCCATGCGCTGCACGTCGGTGACGTCCCAGAATTTCTCCGTATAGTAGCAGTCGATGTCCCAGTTGTCGTAGTGCATCGGCTTGTCCTCGTACATGCGCATCAGGTTCGCATATTTGCCGGGCTGCACGGTCTCGCGGTCGTTTTTGCGGTCATAAAGGCGCGTGATGAGCCCGTTTTCATCAAATTCAACCGTGTAGAACGGCGTCGTGATCGTGCTGCCGGCAATGTGCAGCGGGTTTTCAAAGCTGCCTGCTTCGACCGGCGCAAAGCACTTGTAGCCCTTCGGCGGCAAGTCGGGCAGGAACGCCACAGCACCGTTTTCGGTCTGCTGCACGGGATAAGTATTTTTGCCGTCGGAAAGTGCATTTGCGGTGCAATTTTCAAGTACAACGATATCGCTGCGCGTTTTACCCGTCGTGTTGAACACCGTGATGCCTTCTCCCTGCGGCGCAAGCACTTGCATGCGGTCGGCAGAAAGCGCAGAGATCGTCTCCGCCATCGCATCGTATTCCTTTTTCGTCTGCTCGTAGACCTCGTGAATGGCGGTGCCGGGCAGAATATCATGGAATTGATTCAAAAGCGTGTTTTTCCACAGGCTGTCGAGCGCTTCCGCGGGGTAGGGGAGCTGCGGTGCTGCCAGTACGCTCAAAAGCTCCAAATCCATGAGTCCCAGCTCTGTTTTGCGGTTGCCGCGCTTGTTGCGCGCCATGGAGGTGTACGTGCCGCGGTGATACTCGAAGTAGAGCTCACCCTCCCACGTGGGCAGACGTTTGCTGTCTTTTACGCGCTCGTTCAGCTCGTCAAAATATTGCCGTGCGAAGACCTGCCGCACCTTCGGGATGCCCAAAACGCCTTTTTCCATGCGCTTGCTCGTCTCCAGCATATCGCGGGTCGGGCCGCCGCCGCCGTCACCGTAGCCGTAAGCGATGAGAATATCATTGTTGATGTCTTTGTTTTGGTAACGCTCCCAGCCGCCCATAATGGCATCCGGGTGCAGCATGCCGTTGTAGGTGGTGAAGAAGTTCTGCACGTTCTGGCCGATGCTGAGTGTGGTGATGAAATGCGTCAGCACTTCGCTGCCGTCAATGCCGCGCCACTCGAATGTATCGAACGGCACTTCGTTGAACTGGTTCCACGAAAGCTTCGTCGTCATAAAGTAATCGATGCCGCTCTTTTTCATGATCTGCGGCAGCGCGCCGGAGTAGCCGAACACGTCCGGCAGCCACAAAATGCGGTTATCCACGCCGAATTCCTCGCGGAAGAAGCGCTTGCCGTGAATGAACTGGCGCACAAGGCTTTCGCCGCTCGTCAGGTTGCAGTCGGCTTCCAGCCACATGCCGCCCTCCGGCTCCCAACGCTTTTCCTTCACGCGCTCTTTCAGGCGCGCATACAGCTCCGGATAACGCTCTTTTAAGAAATAATAAAGCTGCGGCTGACTGGACATGAAGTGATAATTCGGGTATTCGTCCATAAGCTTCAAAACCGTCGCAAAGCTGCGCGCGGTCTTTTCACGCGTCTGGGCGACCGTCCACAGCCACGCCACGTCGATGTGTGTGTGGCCGATGCAGCTCGCAATCACGTCGTCGTGTCCCGCAAGGTCGGTGTAGACCGCTTTTTTTAGATATGCGGAAGCCGCGCGCACGGAAGCGTAAAAATCCTCGCTGTATGGCGTGCGCAGGTCGAGCAGGTTTATGCCTTCGTTCAGCGCGTTTTCCAACAGCATGCGGTTTCGGTCTTCCTTTTCCATGCGCGAAAACGCCTCGACCGGCACTTTCAAGTCATAATACAGCGCTTCAATCTCCGGGTCAATCTCCTGAATTTCCATAAAGAGATTGAATTCGTTGTGGATGGTGCCGGTGTACGCTTGCAAGTCGAACACAAGCTTTTCGCCGGAAATCGCTTTCGGGGAAAGCAGCACGTCACGGTGATTCATGTCCATGCCCTGCACGGGCACGTTGTTCACAAACAGCAAAAACTGCGGGTTTTTGCCGTCGTCACCTTCGACCTGCGTGCGCACATTCAGCCACATTGCCTTGCCGTTAAGCGCTTTCGGCACGGTGAATTCCGTGCGGAACCAATAGTGCTCGTCCGGGCCGTACCAGTGCATGGTGCGGCTGTCAAACGACGTCCACGGCGGCGTAGCGGCATCTGCTGCTTCGGGGCGGATATACGTGCCCTTTTTGCAGATAAGGTCGGTCAGCGGAATGCGCTGCACGATGCGCAGACGGTAAAGCTCATCACAAATGCGCTCCACACGTTTAGCGAGATACCTCATAGTTGCAACTCCTTTTCTATAGCGGTTGGGGTCTCGTAAAAACTGGTGCTTTTGACTTGATTTTAGCATAATAAGGTACAGAAAACAAGATAAAATGCACAGATTCTTCCGGCTTTTCATACGTTAGAATTGTCTTTATGCACACGTCGCGTCGAAAATGCAGAAAAACAAGTTATTTATGCACAGAACACAAAAAATAATTGAAAATCAGCGGAAAGTACGCTATACTAAATCTATAAATCAGAGCGTATTTTGAGAAAAGCAACGGTGGCTCAGCCCCGAAAAACAGCGGTTTTGGAGTGCTGTATTCAAATCACATCACATAGAAAACAGAGGAAAAAATATGCGAAATAAGGCTTGGATCCTTTTGCTTTTTGCCACGCTTATGGCGCTGCTTTGCGCATGCAGCGATACGGCACAGCAACCGGAGACGGAAAAACCGAAAATACGTATCGGCGGCACAACGTATGCGCCGTATTTTTACCGCAATATCGGCGGCAACTATACCGGCATCGACGTGGAGATTGCCGAGGAAGCCTGTGCGCGTATCGGGTATGAGCCGATCTTCGTGGAGCTCGATATTGACAAGGGCTTTGAGCTTTTGGATGAAGACTATGTGGATTGCCTTTGGTGCTGCCTGACGATGGAAGGCAAAGAAGATAAGTTTATTTGGGCAGGGCCGTATATGTACACGCAGCGCGTGGTCGTGGTGCCGGCGGACAGCGAGATTGAAACACTGGAAGACCTTGCCGAAAAGTGCGTGGCGGTGCAGGCCGGCTCTATAAGCGAGGAGATCATTTTAAAAGGGCTGAACCCGAATTTGCCGGAGATTACGGACCTTTCCACATTCAGCACGATGGGCGAGGTGTTTACTTCGCTGCGCAAGGGCTATGCGGATGCGGCCATCGGGCATGAAAGCTCGCTGAGATTATATACGGACGAATACCCGGACGGCTACCGCTACCTCAACATGAACATGTACAGCGACGCCGTGGGCGTGGCATTTAAACCGGACGGCGATGCAGTACTGGCAGAAAAGCTGACGCAGACGCTGCTTGAAATGCGCGAAGACGGCACAACGGCCGCTATTGTGAAAAAATATGGGTTGGATGCCGAAAAAAGCGTGAACGGAGGTACCGAATGATGCCGAAGTTCAAGGGAAAAACAAAACCGAAGCTCCATAAGCCGAGCATGGAAACGGTCATGCGGTGGATGGTCACGCTTCTTCTCGGCTTTGTTGTGCTGCTGCCGGTATTTGCAGGCGTAACACAGTATGAACAGAACAGGGCGAAAGCGGATGTTGAGGACGTACTCGCTTTTATGCAGACGAGCTGCCGTAAGTACGACAACTACCGCTTGGCCAATACCACCGAAGCGCTGCAAGATATTTTGACCAAAGTCAAAACACTGACGGCGTACCGTTACGAAGAGGAAGATGCGCTTTTAAACGAAAACCGCTTACAGAGCTATGCGAAATTTCAGTATTTGACCGGCATTTTTGTTTTGGATGAAAATTTCTCCGTGCTGGCTCATTACGACAAAGCGGGCAAGGATGAAAGTCTGCTGCTTAGCCAGATAACTGGGGACAAAAATGCGACGGATATTTTGAACTATCCGCAGAAAACCTATGCCGACCAGATCTGTTTAAACGACAATACGTATAACTACGCCATTTCCGCACGGCAGGATAAACCGGGCCTCGTTATTTGCTATACGGATATCACGCGCTTTCAAAACGATAAAAATGAGCTTTCTCTCTCCAATATGCTGGATGCTGAAATGTTCCGGCAGGATGTGACCGTCGTCATCACGGACGGCATGCGCGTTATCAGCACGAATTGCGAGCAGCTGGAGAACACGCTTGTGCAGTATTATCCTATTGCTGACGTGCTCGTTGGAGGGGAGCAACTTACACCGGACACATTGCTGCAATTAAAAAACGACAGCGGCACATGGTACGGTATGTTCACCCAGTACAGAGATTATTATTTGTATGCCTTTTTCCCGAGTCGCGTAGTCTACGCAAGTCGCCGCGGTTGGATGCTGCTGTTTACGGCAATCTACCTGTTTTGCGGCATGGGGTACCTTATTTGGCGGCAGTACAGTAAAAAGCGCCGTCTGCTGCGTATGGAAAAAGAATACCACCTTGTCAGCGCCATTTCGAGCATTTACCTGTCAAACTTGCTCATTCACCCGCAGGATGATACATGGGAGCCCATTGTGCAGAGTGAGCGCATGAAAGCAGTCACAAACGGTGTTTTAAGCGCAAAAGCCATGCTGGAAAAGTTTAACACCGAGTGCGTAGCCGAGGCGTACCGGGAGGAATTCCGTGCGTTTACGGACCTCGATACCGCTCAGCAGCGCTTAGAGGGCAAGGCTTTTGACGGCTTCACAATGGAAAATGTGGAGGGCAAGTGGTACCAGCTGCTTCTTGTGCCGCAGCGCCGCTTTACGCACCGGGAAAAGCCGAGCGCACTCATGCTTTTGTTCCGCGATGTTTCGGAGCAAAAGGAGCGCGATATGGAATATCAGGAAAACCTGCGCCGCGCAGCAGAGGAAGCTACCCTTGCAAACGCCGCCAAAACGGATTTCCTGCGCCGCATGAGCCATGACATCCGCACGCCGATCAACGGCATCCGCGGCATGGTACAGATTGCCGACCGTTTCCCGAATGACGCGAAAAAGCAGGCGGAATGCCGCGCAAAGATTATGCGGTCTTCGGATTTTCTTTTAGATCTTGTAAATGATGTGCTCGATATGAGTAAGCTGGAATCCGGCGAAATGCAGCTTGAGGAAGTGCCGTTCAATTTGAACGAGCTGCTGCACGATGTGGGCACGCTGCTCTCCACGCAAGCGCAGGCGCGCGGTATTACGTATACCATCACAATGGAAGATAAGCGCGAAAAGCATGTCATCGGTAGCCCGCTGCATTTAAGACAGATCTTTCAAAACATCGGCGGCAACGCCATCAAGTATGGCAGAGCCGGCGGCTATGTACATGCTACGTGCAGCATCGTTTCACAAACAGAGAACACCGTTCGCTACCGCTTTATCTGTGAAGATAACGGCTGCGGCATGAGCGAAGAATACCAAAAGCATATGTTTGAGCCGTTCTCGCAGGAAAATTCCGGTGCACGCACTACGTATCAGGGTACGGGGCTCGGCCTTTCCATCGTGAAAAAACTCGTGGATGCCATGGGCGGCACCGTCACCGTGGTCAGCGAAAAGGGTGTGGGCACCACATTCATCACGGAGATTCCGCTGAAGCTCGACCCCGCGGCGTCTGATGCCGAAAAGCCGGAGGAAGAGATCGATACCACCGTGTTCCGCGGGCTGCATGTGCTGCTTGTGGAGGATAACGAAGTGAACATGGAGATTGCGACGTTCTTGCTTGAGGACAGCGGCGCCGAGGTCACAAAAGCATGGAACGGCGCAGAGGGCCTGGAGAAATTCAACGCATCGGCCCCGGGTACGTATGATCTCATCTTAATGGACATCATGATGCCCGTGATGAACGGTTTGGAGGCGGCAGAGAAGATCCGCGCGCTCGACCGCCCGGATTCGGAGACCGTGCCGATCTTCGCCATGACGGCAAACGCGTTTTCCGACGACGCCGCCCGCAGCCGCAAAGCCGGTATGAACGAGCACCTCACAAAGCCGCTCGACCTTGAAAAGATCACAAAAGCGGTGCGCAAATATTGCAAGAAAAACAGCCGATAAAAGCCATAAAACGGCGGCGTGCCTTTAAAAGCGGTTGCGCCGCCGTCTTTTTATGGGCTGCAGTGTGTCTGTTCCTACCAAAACACCAATGTGCAGAAATTTCATAAATTGATTCTGAAAATAGGATGAATTCCTGTGGGAATTTTCTCCGCATGAAGGTTGAAATCATAGTGTTGATATGATAAAATAATAGCGCGAATTATGCAGAAAATGAGAATTTCAGACGCGGCTTTCGCATTTTAAGCCTATAAAACTGCTCGATTATGCGAAAAGCAGCATAAATATACGAAATACGAAGTTCGGTTTAGAAAGGGAGGACGTTCCATGGCTTATATGCGACTTGGCGATCTGCTGATTGCGGCAGGCGCCATTACGCAGGAGCAGCTTGAAGAAGCGCTGACCATTCAAAAGCAGAAGAAAGAACGTCTCGGCGACGTTCTGATTGAAAGTAATATCATCACGGAGCGGCAGCTCATTGAAGCACTGCAAATGCAGCTCGGCGTCGATTTCATTGATTTAACGGCGATCTCCATTCCGTTGGAGCTCGCCAAATTTGTGCCGCGCGCCATCGCGAAAAAATACAACGTGGTGCCGGTAAAGCTTGTAAAAGACGAGCTCTTTGTTGCCATGAGCGATCCGTTGAACTTCGTTGCGCAGGAAGAGATTAAGGCCGCTTCGCATAAGCGTGTTGTGCCGATGATCTCCACGCGCCGCGCGACCGAGCAGGCCATCGGCACATTGTACGGCAGCGAAGGCACGGCCCGCGCCATTGAAGAAATGAAGCGAGAGGTCGGCACATCCACACCGGATATCGTGCCGGTGCAGATGAACCAAACGGATGCCGGCAACGCGTCTGCCGCGCCGACGATCCGCTTTGTAAACTCCGTCATTGAGCGCGCCTTTTTGGAGCGCGCGAGCGACATCCACCTTGAGCCGCAGGAGGGCGAAATGGTGGTGCGCATGCGTATCGACGGCATTTTGAGAAAGATTTTGACCGTGCCCGCAAATTTGCAGAGCAACGTTATTTCCCGCCTGAAAATCATGGGCGGCATGAATATTTCCGAGCGTAAGATCCCGCAGGACGGCCGTGCCATGGTGCAGGTGCGTCACCACGAGATCGACCTGCGTATCTCGTCCATGCCGACGATCTACGGCGAAAAGGTTGTTTTGCGTTTGCTCGATAAATCCGGGCATACGATCACGAAGCAGTCCATCGGCCTTGAGGGCACAGATCTGCAAAAGTATGATGCGCTGCTCAAAAACAGCAGCGGCGTGATTTTGATTGTGGGACCGACCGGTTCCGGTAAATCCACGACGATGTGCGCCATGCTGCAGGAGCTTGCAAATGAGGAAACGAACCTCATGACGCTGGAGGACCCGGTGGAATACAACATTCCGGGCGTTAACCAGTGCCAGATCAATGAAAAGACCGGCATGACGTTTGCGGCAGGACTGCGCGCCATCTTGCGTCAGGACCCGGATGTTATTTCCGTCGGTGAGATTCGCGACGGAGAGACGGGCGCCATTGCCATTCGTGCTGCTATTACGGGCCATTTGGTGCTTTCTACTTTGCATACGAACGACGCCGTTTCCGCCATCGACCGCCTGGTTGATATCGGCGTGGAGCCGTACCTCATTTCCAGCGCGCTGCGCGGCGTCATTTCCCAGCGCCTTGTGCGCAAGGTCTGTCCGCACTGCAAGAAGGCGTATAAGCCGGAGGCGGAGGAGCTTGCCATGCTCGGCCTGCCGGAGGACGCCAACGTGCAGTTCTACCGCGGCGAGGGCTGTCAGGAGTGCTACCACACCGGCTACAAGGGTCGCCGTGCCGTCTTTGAAATCTTCATGCTCAACGGGCGCATTCGCCGCATGGTTACAGAAGGCGCAAAGTACGATGCGCTTTTAAGGGCAGCAACGGAGACGAACTTTGTCACGATGCGCGAAAATTGCCGTAACCTTGTTTTGCGCGGCGAGATCAGCGCAGCGGAAGCCGCGCGCGCCATCAATTCCACAGCGGATTGACATTCTGCTGAAAATCTGTTGAAAACTTGCTTATAACTTTCGGAAAGGACGCAGTCGCCGCGCTTCGGCGATGGTTTTAATATGCTTGAAATCAGCGAGATCATCGCGCAGGCGCAGCAAAAAGGCGCTTCCGATATTCATATTGTCACCGGCCTGCCGGTGAAATGCCGCATAGACGGCAAGGTGCAGAACCTCACGGAGAAAGTCCTCACGTGGGAAGACTGCGAATACTACGCAAAATGCCTTGCGGGCGACCTTTTCCACGAGATCGAATGCATCGGCGAGCTTGATTTGGCGCGGACGTTTCCGTGCGGAGCGCGAACCAGAATTAACCTGTTCCGCCAGCAGGGGGCGGTTTCGGCGGCGATCCGTATTTTGGCGGATACCATCCCGGAGATCGAGGCGCTGAATTTGCCGCCGGTCGTTTCCGAATTCCCGGAGTACCGCAGCGGCATCATTTTAGTCACGGGTGAAACGGGTTCCGGCAAATCCACGACGTTGGCGGCGATTTTAAATCGCATCAACCATACGCGGCGCAGCCACATCATCACGCTGGAAGACCCGATTGAGTACATCTACGAGCCGGATCAGTGCATCATCAACCAGCGCGAGATCGGCAAAGACACCAGAAGCTACGCAGACGGCCTGCGGTCTATCCTGCGTGAGGACCCGGACGTTATCCTCATCGGCGAGATGCGCGACCTCAATACCATTGAGACCGCATTGACGGCGGCGGAAACGGGCCACTTGGTCTTCGCCACCCTGCACACAAACTCCGCGGCGGATTCCGTTGACCGCATGGTGAACGTGTTCCCGGAGGGGCAGCAGCGTCAGATTCGATTGCAGCTTTCCACTACGTTGCGTGCGGTGCTTTCGCAGCAGTTGTTGCCGAAGCGCGCGGGCGGCCGGGCGGCGGCGTGCGAAGTCATGATGGTGAACAGCGCCATCAAAAATTTAATCCGCGAGGGTAAGACCCCGCAGATTGACAGCTTCATTACCATGAACGCGCAGGACGGCAGCATTACGATGGATAATGCCCTGCTGAAAATGGTGCGCGAGGGCACCGTAACGTATGAAACGGCGCTCGGCTACGCCAGAGACCGAGAAGCGTTTTCAAAGGGAAGACGCGGCTAAATTTAGGAAGAAAGCGAGGGAGCGGGTTTGACGACCTATAAATACAAAGGGCTTTCCCCGGACGGCGCAAAGCTTTCCGGCGTTATCAAAGCGTATAACGAGTTTGAAGCGGTCGCGCAGCTGCGCGAGACCTGCTCCGTCATCACTAAAATAGAAGAAGTCAAAGAGACGCAGAGCTGGAACAAACAGATCGGCACGAAGAAAATCAAAGACAAGGAGCTTGCCATCATTTGCTCGCAGTTCGCCATCATTTTGACCTCCGGTCTGCCCATTGTGCGCTGCGTGGAGATGGTTGCGGCACAGGCGCGCACCAAAGAATTGCAAAGAATGCTGAAAAAGGTCGCGGAGGACGTCTCCGGCGGTTACAGCCTTGCGCAAAGCTTTGAAAACAACGCTACGGGCTTTCCGACCACGTTTATTGAGACCGTACGCGCGGGCGAACAGTCCGGCACACTGGAAGAATGCTTTGAAAAACTACATAAATATTACGATAAAACCGCTAAAATGAAAGCGAAGATCATCAGCACGCTCACGTATCCGGCAATTGTCATTTGCGTCGCCGTCATCGTGTTCATCATCATTATGGTGGTAGCCGTGCCGGCGTTTACAAGCGTGTTTCTGGAGCTCGGTACCGAGCTGCCGGGCATCACAAAGGGGCTCATCGCAACGTCGGATTTTCTCACGAACTACTGGTGGTCGCTTATTTTGATTGTGCTCGCGTTCTGCATCGGCAGGCTTCTGCTGAAAAAGAACGAAAAGGGGCGTGCGTTCCTTGCGGAAAACAAGCTAAAGCGCTCACCGCTCAAAAAAATGCACAGTCTGAACGCCGCTTCGCAGTTTGCAAGCACCATGAGCACCATGCTCACGGCGGGCTTGCCGATTACGAAAGCGCTGGAGGTCACGGCAAATGTGGCAGATAACTACATGTTTGCGGTGTCCATCCGCAAAGTGCGGCAGGGCGTGGAGCAGGGCCGCAGCCTGGTGGACTGCATGAACGAGATTCCGTATTTTCCAAAGCTGCTCACCGAAATGGTGGGCGTGGGCGAACGCTCCGGCAATATGGAAGAAACGCTCACCGTCATCGGCGATTACTTCGATAACGAGGTCTCGGTGTTCACGCAGCGGTTGCTCTCTATGTTAGAGCCGGCCATCACCATTGTTTTGGCGGTCGTCACCGTCATTTTGCTGCTGGCCGTTTACCTGCCGATGTTTACCATGTATGGCAGCATCGTTTGATTTATTTCGTTGTACCCCGTCGGCGATCCAACCCGAACCGGTGGAATACATAAATTTCGATGGTGAACCCCGAAAAGTACGTTTTTGGGGCGAGCAAATTTCAATGAATTGGAGAATGGTTCCTATGATGAACAAAATGCGTAAGATGAAGAATAAGAAGGGCTTTACGCTCATGGAAATGCTGATTGTTGTTGCAATCATCGCGATCCTCATTGCTATTGCTATCCCGACCTTTGCTTCTTCTATGAATAAGGCAAGAGTTGCCACCGACGAAGCGAATATCCGTGCAGGTTATGCTTCCGTTATGGCCGATGTTTTGACAAACGAGGGTGAAAACTCCGGTGAAACCGGTCAGACAGCCAAAGAATATACATTGAACACTGATGGTAGTGTTACTGCAGGTGGTACTGCTTACGCTTGCAAGGGCAATAACACCGATGCTACGGTTAAAGTCGGCGGCGCCGACGTTGGCGTTTGGCAGAAGGGCGACGGCGTTAAGTACTCCTATGATTATGCTACTGGCAAAGTTACGATTTCTGTTGGCGACGGCAAGTAATTTCTTTATCTAACTGCAAATTAACACAACTCGTTTTAAATGAACCAGATCTATTGAGGGACCGGGGGTTGCGGCTCCCCTATGATCTGTTCTTTTGATTTTTCACTTTAGGTTTTCATAAAAAAGGGGACGTAGTATGCTTTGGGTTTCACCCGTTCTCACGGTTTATATTTGTGTGCTTACGGGGATTCTCGGCGCGTGCATGGGAAGCTTTCTCAACTGCATGGCGTGGCGTATCGTCCACGGCGAATCTGTTTTACACGGGCGCTCGCACTGCGACGTCTGCGGCCACGTGCTCGGCGCGGGAGATTTAATTCCCGTTTTAAGCTACATCATGCACAAAGGCCGCTGCAAATACTGCGGCGCAAAGCTCTCTGCGGGACATGTCTTTGCGGAAGTGTTAACGGCGCTTACGTTTTTGCTGCTCGTGCTAAAATATGATATTTCGCTCCAAGCCCTTGAATACATTTTGCTGGCGTGCCTGCTGCTCGCCGCTGCATTCACGGATTTGGAGGGGTATATGATCCCGGACCGTTTCATCGTGACGGGGATCGTCGTGCGTGTTGTTTTCCTGTTTTTGCAGGGGAACGTGCTCGAAAACCTTATGGATGCGCTGCTTGGCGGCTTCGCCGTTGGCGGCGGTTTACTGCTCATCGTGCTCTTATACGAAAAAGTGCGCCAAAAGGAAGCCATGGGCGGCGGCGATATTAAACTGCTGTTCCTCACCGGCCTGTTTCTCGGCTGGCAGCGGAACATTCTGTGCCTGCTCATCGCGTGCGTGCTCGGCATCGTCTTCGCGTTTATTTTCCCGGAAAAACGTACCACAGAAGACGGGGCAGAGGAAGAAGACGGAAAGCTTTTTCCGTGGGGGCCGTCCATCTCGGCGGCAGCGATTCTCACGCTCCTTTGCGGCAGCGAGATTATCGGCGTGTATTTGAGCTTATTTTAACGGAAAGAACAAAAGCTTTACAGCTTGACGGATAGGGATAAAGAAGAAAGCGAGGTGTCTGTACCATGCCCGGACAAATCACGGCATTCGACATTGGTGAGTGCATGGTAAAAGCCGTATGCTTTACAGGCGGCAAACTGAAAAAGGTTATGGCAAAAGAATTGCCGGATAATATGGTCTCCGGCGGCGAAATCGTCTCCATGGACGCCATGGCGGATTTTATCAAGGAAATGGCGAAAGAAAACGGTATCTCCCGCGGTGCGGCGGCGGTCATTCTGCCCGGCACGCTGGTGTTCACCCGCAACGTGACCGTGCCCGCCATGACGGACGGCCAACTGTTGTATAACCTGCCGTTTGAATTTAAAGATTACCTGACGCAGGAAAAGAATAAGTATTATTTCGACTACGCCGTGCAGGATACGGTGAAAGACGAAGAGGGCAATGTAAAAGAATTGCAGCTTTTCGTTTGCGCCACCTTAAAAAGCACCGTGGAAGAATACCGCGCCATGCTGCGCCGTGCGGGCTTCAATTTGAAGGTCGCCATGCCGGAGGAATGCGCCTACGCTGCGCTGACGGAGGATTACATGCAGCGCACAAATGCGCCCGTGGGCAGCGATTACTGCTTTGTAGACCTCGGCCACAACGGCATCCGTATGCACATTCTGCAGGACGGCAATTTCACCACGAAGCGCTCCGTCGACCTTGGCCTGCGCGACCTTGAGCAGACGATTTCCGATGTGCGCGGCGTGGATATTCACATGGCACACGCACACATTTTGTCCGATTATAACGATGTGCTTTCCGAAGACGTGAGCGCCGAGCTTTTCAATCGCATGGCGATCGAAATCATGAAGGCCGTCAACTTCTATAATTACAATAACCGCGAGCGCTCGCTCCGGAGAATTTATCTTTGCGGCGGCGGTGTGGCGGTAGATCAGATCCGCGCGGCCATCTGCCGTGTGACGGATCTGGACGTACATAACGCCGAGGAGCTGCTTCCTCAGCACGACGCATTGGAAGCGGCGTGGCTTTACATCAAAGCGATCGGCTGCGCGCTGCAAAAGTAAGGAGGCGTTGGAATGAAGCTTGAACTCGGCATGGGGAACGGCGCCAAAAAGCCTGTAAAATACCCCACCAAAAGAACCGTCAACCTCGCAAAGCGCGAGTCGCACTCCCAAAGCGTCATGACGCTTTCTATCGGCACGGCGGTCATTATCGTGCTTGTGGTGCTCGTCGTGAAATTCGGCGTACTTGACCAGCTTGCGCGCCAAAGTGCCGCAGAAAGTGCTTACAACACCGTGCATGCCCAGTATACCGAAATGCAGAGCGCCGTGGAGAAATACCCCGAGGTCGAAGAGGAGTACCGCACCTATTCCAGAAAATGGATGCAGCAGGAGGATTCCGGCGCGTTCGTTTCTGTGGACAGACAGGAAGTGCTTGACCTCATGGAGAACTATCTGCAGCCCTACGGCACTATAAAGGCCGTCACCATTTCGGACGACGTGATGATTGTTTCCATGTCCGGCATGAATCTGCAGGAGATTTCCGCTATGTTTGAGATTTTACAGCAGCAGCCCGTTGTAAAGGCTGCTGACCTTACAATCGCTTCCACCGAAAAAACGGCAGGCGAAGACCTCGATTTCTCCGTGACGATCACATTACAGCCGGCTGACACGGCGGAAGAGGAGGCCACAGCATGAAAAGAGCCTTTACAACGCGCGAAAAAGTGATGCTGCTCGTCCTCACCGTGCTGCTCATCGTCATCGCATATTTTAAGCTCATCTTGGAGCCCATCAATAATTCTATCGACGAGTATCAGTCCGAAACGGCCGCGGAGCAGGACGAGATTTTGCAGAATACCGAGCTTTTGACGCGCATGAACCAGATGCAGAAGGAGCTCGAGGAAATTTATGCCGCGGGCGACCCCACGCCTATCCCGAATTACGACAATTCCGGCAAGCTGCTCGTTGAGTTGAACAGCATTCTTTCGGCTTCCGTCGATTATTCGCTGGATTTCGGTCAGGTTTCGGCATTGAACGATGGCTACATCATGTGCCGCCCCATCAACATGACCTTTACAACGAACACCTACGCCGAAACGCGCGCCATCATTGATGCGCTGCACAACAGCGATTTTACAAACCAAATATCGGACATCAGCGTGCAGTTTGAAAATTCCGGCAGCTCCGGCAATGTGCAGGTAAACCTGTATATTACGTATTTTGAACTTCAAAAATAGCTGGTGCAACACAGGCCGGAAGCTGTTTTTTGCTTGCCGGTTTTCTGTGTTTAAAAAGACTTATACTGTTTTACGGTTTCCATATTTTTCTCAGGAGCAAAACGCATGAATTTTTCACGGGATATGAAGAGTTTGAAAAATAGAAGAAAGGGGAAAGCCGGCTTTACCATGTCCGAGCTTTTGATTGTTGTGGCCATCGTCATCGTGCTGTTTGCCGTGGCGGTTCTCTCGCTTGTGACGATTCAAAAGAATCTGCGCCAAAAGGAACTCGACAGTAAAGCGGAAATCCTTTACGTTGCCGTGCAGAACCGCATGTCCGAGCTGCGCGCCGGCGGCTACGAAAGCCTTTATCAGTACGATGAAAACAAGGATAACGGCGTTGCAAAGGTTGGTCTCATTCCGCTGGATGCTCCCGAAGAAGATGCGGAAGACGCCATCACAAAAGACACGCTCTGCTATGTCGTTTCCGCAGACCGCGTGGAAGTCGGCAAGGCGGCAGCTTCCGTTCTGCCGGAATCTTCCGTAGATGCCGAGCTTTGGAACAACCACTGGGTTATCGAGTACGACCCCGAAAGCGGCAGTGTGTACAGCGCGTTTTACAGCGAAGAGGAGATCACAAGCGGCGATGCCTCCACCACGCTGCCCACATACTTAAACCGTATGCGTGTGCGCCAGACCCGCCTGCACAACGGTGCGAAGATCGGCTACTACGGCGGCGCGCGCGTGATCTCCGGCACAACCGACACTCTAAAGCCGGACATCTCCATCGATAACCGCGAGAAGCTGACGGCAACGTTCTACTGCAACAACCCCTATGCCGATGAGCTGACGTTCAATATCAAGGTTTCGGACGGCCGGAACGAATATGTAAAGGTTGTAAAATACAGCGAGCTTCGCCAGCTGAACAGCAAAACTTGGTACTACACGTGGGTTATGGATAGCTTGGAAAGCGAAAAGACGCGCTTCTATAATCAGACCGACCATAAGCTTGCGTGCGGCACAGACATCACCGTCACGCTTTCCGTAGAAAGCCAAAACGCCAATGTGGACGGCAAAAGCTACACCCGCAAAACGAACAGCCTGTTCCGCTATGCCGAGGGCACCCCGGCCGGCACGGCGCTCATCGCCTACGGCCGCCATTTACAGAATTTGGACGAGGCCTCCCATGTTTCCGATACGATTACCCGCGCCGTGCAGGTCAGTGACCTTTCCTTTGCGGATGATACTGCCGACAACGAAGACTGGTATTCCTTTTACGGCGACACCTTTACGCCCATCACAAATAAGCATCTCAAAAGCTATGACGGCTATTCCGAGGTCGATAACGTAAAGCTGTATTCTTCCATTTCAAACCTGTACATCAAAAAAGCTGCGCAAAACGGAGATGCAGGTCTGTTCAGTACATTTAACGGTGAGATCAAAAACGTGACGCTTACCGGCATGAGGATTGATAAAGGCGGCCAGAACGTCGGTGCGCTCATCGGTTCTGTTTCCGATACCGTGAAAATCACAAATACCCGTGTATACCTCAGCTCCAAAAAAGGCGACCTCGCAGATATCGAAACGGTCGATTCCCCGGAAAAAGTGAAGCCGTGGCTCGAGGGTAAAGTCGTCGGCGGACTTATCGGCATGGTGACGAAAACGGGCAGCGTATCCGTTACGGACAGCTCCGCGTCTACGGTCATTCGTGCAGACGGCGCAGCAGGCGGCCTCATCGGTGCCGTGTATCATGCGGCAACGATAACCGATTCCTATGCGGATTGCTATTTGACGGCAGCCAGAACGGGCGGCCTTATCGCAAAGGCAGAGGGCGGGTCTGAAGTAGCCGAAACGGGAACCTCTATCACCTTAAAGGATTTCTATGCAGCGGGTTACCAAACGGCGACCGTCGATGCTTTCGGCTTAGTAGGCGGCTCCAATGTGATCGCAACAGGCGGTTATTCTGCGTGTGTTTACAATGTTGAAGAAAACGCAAAGGTCCATTCCACGGTGAATGCAATGGGCAGTGCCTCAAACGTATATTATCTGACAGACGGCGGTCTTTCCGGTGACGGCACAAGCAAGTGGGAAAACGCCAGTCAAACCAAGCCGAAAACCTATAAAGAACTCAGTGAATCGGGCTTTGCAAAAGGAATCTCCGAGGCGTTCACGTCGTCCTCCGGCGCGGCTACGTTTCCGTATAACTTGATGGATCAGGGCCTTACGTATTACACGTATCCGCGCCTTGAAAAGCTGAACCACTACGGTGACTGGCAGGCGGAGTTTGAATCCGGCGCACTGGTTTATTACGAGCGCTACGAAGACAAAACCTACGGCTTCTACGGCGCGAACCTTTCCACGCTCAAAACGAGTAAGTTTGTCGTCGGCGACGGCTATGCGCTGGCGTATATCGAAAAGAAAAAAGAGACCGATAACGTTACCGTGACGTATGCAAACGACCAAAAGGCACAGGTATCGTTTGGTAGCGTAATTGAAACGACTGACGACACGACAAATACGAAGTATTATCTCTATCCGCTCTCAAAAGAGGTCGTCAACACCAAGTATATCGACACCGCAGAGCCGGATACGTTCTACCAGAAGATCACGATAGAAGACACCGCAAACAGCACGAATACGGAGTATTACTACAATCCGCATTTCGCAAAAACGGTGACGGTCAACGAAAATAAGCCGCAGGCGCCGGAAACGGTCTGCATCCGCTCCGCCCGCCAGCTGTATGCCTTGAGCCTTTACTACCCGCAGTATGCGGATGCCGTAAAGGATAGTGTGTTCCGTCAGGAACTCAACATCGATTACAGCGGGTATGAGTGGACAAATTATGACGTTGTTACCGCTCCTGTTAGCATACAGGCGCCGATTGGCACAGGGGATAAGCCGTTTACGGCTGTGTATAATGGCGGCTGCAATACGATAGAAGGAATTTCCTTTAAAGCAAAATCCCTTTACATCGGCATGTTCGGTTATACGTCGTCCGCTGCCGCGGTGCGCAATGTGTTCCTTGTCGGCAACGGCAGTAACACGGTGGCCTATGTCAATGCGCAGGGCGGTAATTCGGCTTCCGGCAGTGCATCGCGCGTCAGCATGGGCGTGCTCGTCGGTTATAACCGCGGCACGGTTTCAAACTGCTCGGTTTCCGGCTATACCATGGAGTATTACGGTTACAGCGCCAACACGGCTTCGCTCGGCGGCTTTGTCGGCAGCAACTACGGCACCATCCGCAACAGCGCTTCGGACTGCCCGTCCATTCGCTTTGCAAATACGAACTCTAACACCTATGCGGGCGGCTTTGCGGGCGTGAACCACGCCTCTATTTCGGATTCCTACGCGCTTGGCAGTATTCAGGTGCGCGGCGCGCGAAACAGCACCGTGTGGGTCGCGGGCTTTGCGGCGAACAACGCCAGCGGCATGATTCGCCGCAGCTACAGCGCTACGGCGCTGACAGCTTCCGGCGATGCGGAGTCCTACGGCTTTGCGCATACCGGCGGTTCGGCATACCAGTGCTATTATCTGGACGGCGGCACGTATTCGTATAGAGGCACGCTTTATGCCTACAACACCTCCACGAACGAATTCAAAGATAACGCGGCGGGTGAGCGCCTTACGGGCAGCGAGCTGCAAAACAAAACAATCAACAATTTCAAAAAGGCAGATTACACCTATAATGCCAAAGAAACGACCGGCGATCATTATATCTACCCGGCAGTCGTGCGTAATGCAGCAGGGCAGACCGTGCATTACGGCGATTGGCCCGTGCAGAAGGATATCGGTACGCTCGGTGTGTTCTACTGGGAATATGAAGACAGCGGCAGCAACAGCGGCTACCACTTCAGCTACGTGGGCACAAGCCAGGGCAATGAAATTTCCAGCGCAAACAACGACATCTTAAAGGGCGATTCTCTCTGTGAAGAGCACGATGACGGCGGCGTTGTAACGCATTACGGCTACGGCTATTTCTATGCGAACAGCAATAATTTGACGACTTCATTAAGTACTGTGAACTTCAATGAATACTTCATGCGCGTTGCAGAAAATACAGAAGCCGGCGAAGCGCTCGGTAAGCAGATGCCCGGCTATACGTTTGTCGCATATGAAACCGGCGAAGACAAAATGTATTTGACCGGCAGCAAGGCAAACGGCATATGGCAGCTGGGGTACGGCAACGATGCTACCGTATACACCTACACCGTCAACCCGTTCTTTGCAAACTCTATGAGCCTCGATAGCTCCGAAGTACAGGGAAAAATGACAGAAACAGGTGATGTCAAACCCGGCGCCAACGGCAACGCTTACGAGATTCGCTCCGTCTCGCAGTTACAGTTTATCAACTGGAATTCCGGAAAGCACAATACAAGCACCTCCATTGTGTCTCAGAACAAAGGAGATTGGAATACGTTTAAGGATAAATACACGTATCAGGTTTACGGCGATACTCGCACGGTATCGGAAAGCGGCGAAGAGTGGTATTGGAATCAAACACACGATTTGAATGCTTCCTCAGAATACCGTACACTTGGTAAGGACAATAACTTCACGCCTATCGGAAGCATGTATGATAATGCAGGCAATACAGCAACCGCTGATCCGACAATGTCATATTTTGCTTCTCATTATGACGGACAGGCATATACGATCAAAAATGTTGAAATTCACAGCAATGCGGAATGTGTTGGTATTTTTGGTATTACGGTCGGCGCAACGGTTAAAAATGTGGTCGTATACTCGGATGAAGGCAATGTAATCGAAGCTACAGAGGATGGTGAGAGCTGCTACTGCGTTGGCGGTCTTGTCGGCCTTGCGGCCGGCAGAGACAATCCTGCAAGTGTATTTACAAACTGCACGGTTTCCGGCTATACCATTCAGGATAACCATGCAAAAGACCCGGGTTGGGGCGGCGGCAGTGTCGGCGGTCTTGTCGGCATGACAAACATGGATATTACAAACTGCTCCGCTGTAACAGATATTATTATCAATATCGGCTATAATGGCCATTATCAAAACCTGCGTGTCGGCGGCATTGCCGGTGTTTCGCGTGGCGCAGTGCGATATTGTTATGCCGGCGGTTCTATGAGAAGCACAGCTAAATCTTGGTATAAGCCCTATACTCAGGGTGCGAATATCTGGATGGGCGGCCTTGTTGGCGGTATTGTCATGCGAAACAGCGGCGGCTTAGCAACTTTGGTTGGTGATGTGAGTCGTGTGCTCAAGGTTGAAAACTGCTACAGTTATGTTGAGATGCCAAAACGTGGTAAAGCCAACGAGCAAAATATTATAAAGAGTACGCAGGCAATCGCCTCCAATGGCGAAATGCAGGAAAATTTCGCGAATGTTAAAAACGACTATATCGAGATTCATAACTGCTATGCACTTGAATCCGCCGTATTAAATACAGATGATTACCGCGAATATGGCGGTAAAACTCCCTCAAGTTGGTCTAACCTGAACCTGAACATGACGCATCAGGGTTTGCGGGGGCGTGAGATCAAGTTGTTCAATGATTCCACCCCATACGTATCGTATGCCGAAATGCAGAGCAGCGAATTCTTGACGAAACTGAACAAGAACTACCAGTCCGGCTCAAGCTATAAGAGCTTCTCCACCGTCACCATCACCGAGCAGGGGCAGAATATCGACGGCAAGTATAGCTTCCCGGGCAACGATACGGCGCTGCAGGGGCTTAACTATCCGTTCCCGACGGTTCTGACACAGACCGATATCTTCGGCAGCACAGTCAATTTGCATTACGGCCGCTGGCCGCGCATTGGTCTCTTATGGGAAGAAAATTCCCGGAAGCTCGACCTGCTTGCGGATATCAAAACGAAAGCGGAAGACAGCACTTTGAACGACAACGAAAACGGCAAGGCGCTTTTGCAGACACATTTGCTTGTCGCCAGCAGCGACGTAGATACGAGCGCACTGCCGGAAATCAAGCTGTACGACGAAAACAGAAACGAACTCACAAACGATAAGGCCGCAGCAACAGTCAGCCGCATTGCGTATAATGATGCGAATAAATGCTACGATGTCACATTCATCGGGCAGAATGTCGGCACGGTCGTCGCAGAGGCGAAGCTCGGCAATTACATCGCGCGCCTTACAATCGAAGTTACGGCATCGCTCAAGCTGGAGGCTTCTTCTACGAACATTTCGGTTTATTCCGGCGACACCGATACGATCACGCTGACCGTAAAGGACGCAAACGATAAGCAGCTGCTTGCCGAGACCGAAAAGACGCTCAGATGGGAGATTGCTGTCGATAACAACGGCGTGCAGCAGGAGGTCATCGAGTGCAGTAAGGACGATATCAAGCTGAACGCAGACGGCACGTTCTCCTTGCCGCTTACCGGCTTTGCCGCGGGCGAAGCCACGGTGAGCATCACGTGCACATATCCATACGGCGCGGCAACTGCCGCGGAGCCCGCAAAAGAGGTCACGGCTACGCTGTATATCAGCGCTACAACAAAGCCAAGTGATGTGCTTGGCCTGACAAACGGCAGCGTCTATAACCAGATTTCTCTGCCGCACACGCCGAAAAAATCCACGACCTCCTACACCGGTACGACCGTTGAATACCCGGAAAACGGCCCCGCCATGCAGGGAAGCGCGCTGTTTCTCTACGCAACGGATGCGTATACCGATTTGAAGAACGGCTTTACGGTCGATCAAATCGAGATCACCGCAGGGGAAACGACCTACACCGTGGGTAAAGACGGCATCACGACCGATGAAAATCACACCTACAAAGTGACGGTAAGCGATCAGTGGACGACAGAAACGAACGACACGAAGTTCCAATATCGCGCCGTAAATGTGGAATCCGCCGCGGCAGGCGAGATCACCCTAAAGATTGTCCTCAAAAACGGCGACGTGACCTACAACCTCACCACCCCGTACACTATTGTTTCCAATGAGTATAAGGTGAAGTTTGTAACGGTAAACAGCGATTTGGTGCTGGAGAAAAAGGTATCTTACGGCGAAAAGCCGACGTTAACGGAAGCAGAAAAGAACAAGTTGGCAACAGCTATTTTAGGCTATACGTTTGACTTTGATAATCTCCCCGAGATTTTCGCAGATACCGAGATCAAGGCGGTTCCGAACACCTATACCATCCAGTTTAATGCCAACGGCGGTTTGGGTACGATGCCTGATGAATCGTATGCTTATGATAAGATTCAAACGACGGACAGCCTTCTGCCGAATACATTTACAAAAGGAACATCCGCCTTTAAGGGCTGGGCGGTAGAAGCGGAGGGTGCAGTTCAGTATACAGACATGAACTCAATTCAGGACATCGTAAACTCCATGGCAATGGGGAATAAGACCGAACTCACTCTCTACGCCGTTTGGGAAGATACCGCAGCAGGCGGCGAGACCGCTGAACCGTAAATCAACAAAAAGGCAGGTGCCGAAAATGCAGGCGATCCGCAGAAAACTGAATAGCCAAAGGGGCGCTTCCATGCTGATGGCGCTGCTGCTTATGCTGGTCGGCATCATGGTGAGCGCGGTCATCATCTCCGCCGCCACCAGCGCCGCCGTAAATAAGCGCTCGGAAAAAGAACAGCAGCAGGCCTACCTCGCGGTCAGCTCTGCCGCCGAGCTCGTGCGCGACGATTTCCAAAGCCTTACGGGCCGGTATAAAGATGTTACGACCACGGTGACGCATGCGGATGGAACGACCACTACGACGAATGATACGATAAAGGCCACATGTGCGGTGGGAGATATGATCAATGACATCGGCGCACGGTTTATAGGTGTGAACACGACGTCCACTTATGCAAAGACCTACACGTTCTCCGTAGACGGTTATGAAGATGTATCGGCAGAAATCCTTGTATCAGTCGGCACCGGCAGTGACGAAAGCAGCAAGGTGTATAACCTCACTGCAACATTCACAAACGGTGTGGATTCCGAACACCCCTGCCGCATGGTGTTGACTATGGAGGGCAAATTGGCGGAGGAAAGAACCTCCGGCGATACGGGCTCCACGCAGGTCGTCACCCGAACACTCGAATGGAATAAGGCAAAGCTGCAAAAGGGGGTAACGGGTTGAAAAAGCTGCGTTCACAAAAAGCGGAAACACTGGTGGAAACGCTCATGGCCATCTTGGTCGTGGTGCTCGTTATGCTTTTTCTCTCCACCGCAGTTTCCACGGCCTCCAAGGTAAATGCCAAGGTGCGCAAAACCGATGTGGCTTTAACGTATGAGAATGCCACCAAGGGCAGAGAAACCAAAACGCTGACCATTAAGGATAACAACAGTGCCACAAAAGTCATCAAAGTTCAAGTCGATGAATACACAAGCAAAAACGGCTACACGTATTACAGGGAAAGCAAAGAGCAGGGGGCGGGAACTTGAAGCTGAAAGATAAAAAAGGCTTAACGCTCGTGGAAATGCTCTGCACAGTCGCCATTTTGGTGCTTGTCAGCATGGTGATGGTATTGGGGGTGCAGCTCGGCGTGCGCTCCTACGCAAAATCCGTTTCATATTCGGAAGCGCAGGTGCTGTGCTCCACGCTTACGACCACCATCAGCGATGAGCTGCGCTATTCCGGCACACTGAAAGTAGACGGCAGCGGCAACGTTACGGGCTTTTTCAGCCAGCAGTTCGGCAGCGGCGATTACACCGCGTTTACCACTACGCCGGAAGGGCATGTGCAGCTTGGCGGCAAGGACATTCTGCCCGCAAAGGCGTACCCCTACGGTATTAAAGCTAAGGTAGGAAGCTTAACGTATGACGATGTTACCGCCCTTTTCACAGTGCAGCTGAGCGTAAAAGACAGCGAAAATAAAAACACGCTGGCCGAAACCACCTTTGAAGTGGAAAAGCTCAATGTGACGACCGAAGACACCGCAGAGGGCCGCGCCCGCGCCGAAGACAACCGCAATACAGAAAACTGAGAAACACCGCACCAGACGGAATGCTTCGCAGGCGCGGTGTTATTGCAATAAAGAATTTGTATACGCTTTGTTTTTAAAAAGTATGATTTCATGCGATTTTTCTTGCACGTAAAAAGCAAATATGATAAAATAGAAATACAGTGTATTTAAATAGTGTTCTTTATTGTGTAGAATAGATAGAATTGCTGCTTTTTATCCACTTTTTGACGAATTTGCAGAGAATATAGCGAATTCTGTCTTTGGCAAGTCATTCTATCGGTAAAAATGAAAGCGCTTTCCGATAAAGAATAAATTGTGAGACGAAACAGAAAGCGCTGCAAGGAGAAATCTATGAGTTTAAAGGAAAAAATACTCATCGCGGACGATTCGGAAATGAACCAAATGCTCCTTGAGGAAATACTCAGCGATAAATACGAATATGTCATGGCAAAAGACGGCACAGAAGCCGTCGATATCCTCGAAAAAAACGATGATATCGACCTCGTGATGCTCGATATCAACATGCCGAAAATGGACGGTTTCGGCGTGCTGGAGATTATGAATCTGCGGCATTGGATCAGCGAGGTGCCGGTTATCATCATCTCGTCCGAAAGCGATGTGGATTTCATCCGCCGCGGCTATGACCTCGGCGCTTCGGATTACATCAGCAGACCGTTCGATCTGACGGTCGTCCGCCGCCGTGTCGAAAATACGCTCATGTTGTATGCCCGCCAAAAGCGCCTTGTGCGCCTTGTGGAGGAGCAGGTCTACGAGCGTGAAAAGACGAACAACACGATGATCAATATTTTGAGCCATGTTATCGAATACCGCAACAACGAAAGCGGCCAGCATATTCTGCATGTGCGCATGATGACGGACATTCTCCTGCGCCGCTTGATTGAGATCACGGATAAATACCCGCTGACGGAAACGGATATCTCTATGATCGCTTCGGTTTCCGCACTGCACGACATCGGTAAGATCAGCGTTCCGAAAGCGATTTTAAATAAACCCGGCAAGCTTGACCCCGAAGAGTGGGAGATTATGAAGAGTCACGCCGCCATCGGTGACTCGATGCTGTGCGACATCGGTATGCAGCAATCCGAAACGCTGATGAATCTGGCGCATGAGATCTGCCGCTGGCACCACGAGCGTTGGGACGGCCGCGGCTACCCGGATGGTCTCAAGGGCGATGAGATTCCGATTTCCGCGCAGGTCGTTGCCATGGCAGACGTGTACGACGCGCTTACAAGCGAACGCTGCTACAAAAAGTCGTTCGACCACGCGACCGCTATTAAAATGATTACAAACGGCGAATGCGGCGCCTTCAATCCGCTTTTGATACAGTGCCTTTTGGACGTGCAGGATCAGCTTTTCGAGAACATGCACACAGACCCCAGACGGTTCGATTACCGTCAGGAAGCAAAGCGCCTTTCCGATGAAATGCTCGAGCAAAAAGAACTTATGCCTAATAACCGTGCGCACAGCCTGCTCACCTTCGAGCAGAAAAAGGCGGAATTCTTCGCAGAGCAGTGCGGCGGTATCCAGTTTGAATTTGACCACTGGACAAATACCGTACATCTCAAAGATTGGAATGCGCCGGTCGATCAACGAGAAAAATCCATGTATCTGACGGAATGGAACGACGTTTCGCTGCTCTCTGAAAAGGATTGGCTCGCTATGCGTGAAAAGCTGAAAGCAACAACGCCGGAAAGACCGGAAGTGAAAATGATTGTGCAGATCCCCGTTAACGGGGAATATCGCTGGCAGCGCCTTACGGCAAAATCGCTTTGGACAACTAAATACAAAAATTATGCCGGCGTGCTCGGACACTTTGAAGATATTCAGGATGAAATGGTGCGGCGCGGAGAAGAAGCGCTCGAAAAATGCTCTGAATATAGTGTGTCTCATCTTTTGAAAGATTTGAGCCGCGTGTTTGAGGTTGTGCGCCTTGTAGATCCGAAAACGAATGAGAACCTTGAGCTGGATAAAGACGGCAAAGTAATCACTACGCCGATACACTGCTATGAAATTTGGGGCAGAAACGAGCCGTGCGAAAACTGTATTTCTTCCCGCTCTCTGGAAGGAAAAGAGTGGGTCACCAAGCTTGAAATGCGTGACAGGCAAATGTACTTCGTGCTTTCTAAACATATCAACGTCAACGGACGTACCTGCACACTGGAGATTGCTTCGCATGAAGACGAAGCGGAGTGCGCACGCTGCGGCGGCGACAACGATGCGCCAACGCGTTCTTCGTTTATGAACTTCTACCGCGATGCCCTGACCGGAACATACAGGAGACTGTATCTTGAGAGTTTCCAGTCCAATTTGGAAAGCGCAGATGCCGTGGCAATCGTGGATGTTGACCTTTTTAAGCAGATTAACGATACATACGGCCACCCTGTGGGCGATGAAGCGCTGAAAACCATCGCGAATACAATCCGTTCCGGCATCCGCGGCAGCGATACGCTCATCCGCTACGGCGGAGACGAGTTCCTCCTCATCTTCTCCAAGATCGGCGAAGAGGTTTTCTATGAGCGTTTAAAGCAGCTCAGACGCGCCGTGCAGGAGACAAAATTGCCGGATTACCCCGAGGTGAAGCTTGATGTCAGCCTTGGCGGCGTATACCGCATACACCCGCTCTCCGAAGCCATTCGGCAGGCAGACCTGCGCATGTACGAAAATAAAGCGAAACATGCGAATGTAAATCATGCGGCATGCAGATAGGAATTGCAGAAAGGTGACAGATTATGAAGCTTGAAGAATTATATCAGAAAATCGGCGGTGACCTCAAAAACGTGATGAAACGCATCCCGAATGAGGCAATGATCGGCAAGTTCGTGCGCAAATACGCAAACGACCCGACCTATAACCGGCTTACAGCAGCTGTGGAAGCCAAAAACTGGAAAGATGCTTTTATTGCGGCGCACACCTTAAAGGGTGTGGCACAGAACCTCGGCTTCGACCGCCTGCAAAAATCGGCATCCGCTTTAACGGAGGCCGTGCGCGGCGCCGTTCCGCTGACGGACGAATCGCTTTTTGAAGAGGTCTGCAAAGATCAGAAGGAGATCGTGGAGGCCATCGAAAAGCTCGATTGATATGACTTAACAGATATGCCGGTTCTATGGACCGGCTTTATTTGTGTTTGGTTCCCTGTGTAATGCGGCGGAACGGTTTGGGGGAGAATAGGTCGCGCGCTGCGGCGTTTCCGCACTCGTCAAAATGGCGCGTGCCGGTGCCGTTCTGCGCGAGCGCAACTACGTGGTGCCGGAAGACGTGCAGAGCGTGTTTTTCGATGTCTGCGCACACCGTCTCATTCTGCGCCCGCAGGCACAGGTGGACGGCATAACGGCGCATGATATTCTGGCTGAGATTTTGCAGCAGATCAAGCCCGGTACGGAAAGGTAAGCGGATATGTGGAAAAACAGACTGGCCTATGGGCTTGTCCTATTGACGGCAACAGTGCTGCTGTTCCTATACAGTAAGTCGTTTTTGCTGACGGTGCTGATCGTTTTATTGCTGCTCATGGTGATTAACGGTATGCTCATTTTACATGATGCGCACAGCATTCGCGTTTCTATGCGTGTCCGCCCCGGTGGGCAGCAAGGCAAGGACGTTAACCTGAACATCATCGTAAATTCCGATAAAAAGCTGCTTTCCGCGGGTCAATACACCGCGTCCTTAAAACCGCTTGAGGGTCGTATCGGCACTACCGTTATCAGCGCGGTGGGCGGCGGCTGCGAAGTGGTAGAGCTGCCTGCCGAGCGAATCGAAGATGAAGTTTACCGCATTTTGTGCTGAGAGAGGGGACGCGCATGAAACATCCGCAGACCGTTACGGTCTACCCGGAAAAAAACGAAAGCAAAGCAGCGTATCTGCTGTGGCGCTCCCTGCGCGCGGCCCTGCTTACGGCGGGCGCGCTCATAGCGCTCATGGTTATCTGGAATGTTGATTTAAAGGGCCTTTTCGTCTTGCCGCTCGGCGGTGCCGTCACGGTGCTTCTGGGCTGCATCGCAGGGGATTATCTCGGTGCGAAAAAGCCCCTGCCGTCGGCTTTCGTCATTTTGCGGAAATTTCGACGAATTGATTGTGAAAATAGATGGTTTTACAAAAATAGTAGACAAATTTTTGATGATGTAGTATACTGGTGTTAAACGGGAGAGCAAGTCGATCTTTTGCACAATAACAAATAAACGGCTGAATTTTCATGTTGTCACATGATGAGTTCAGACAACAAAAAGGAGATTTTGAAATGAAGAAAGAGCAAAACCGGCATTCCCTTCACCTCATCCGTCAAAACGTTCCGCAGTTTATTTTGCTCGTCATTTTTTCCGTGCTGCTGGGCGTTTCCGTCATCGCGGTGTCTGTTTTGATGAAAATGTTCCTCGACATTGCTACAAATGCAAGCACTATGCCGCTCACCATATGTCTCATCATCGCGGTCGGCGTTTTGCTCGTGCTCGGCATCTCGCAGGTCGTTACGTCCGTTTTGCAGGGCAAGCTTTCCTGCCGCATGGAGCTTTCTCTGCGCAGCGCCATGGTGGAGCACCTATACCGCACAGACCTTAGGACGTTCGACAGCGGCGCGGCGGATAACTACTTCACGCGCATGACAAAAGACGCGGAGACCCTCTCGAATTTCTACTCCAAAACGCTCATCCCGAGCATCTTTTTCGAGAGCTTCACGTTCGTCGTCAGCTTTATTTTGATGTTCCTCCTCGAGTGGAAACTCGCGGTCGTCATGATCGTCGTCGTGCCGATTTTGATTTTCACCATGATCCGCATCTCCCCGAAGCTTGAGATGAACAGCATTCAGATCATGCAGAACGAAGACAAAAACCGCAATATCTTGCAGGAGTTTTTGAGCCAGTACATGCTGTTTAAGTCCTACGGCGTGCTCGGCTGGGTGCAGAAGCGCGTGGGGGATACATACGCGCAAAAGCAGAAATACGTCGGCAAACTCAGCGTTTTGCAGGGCGCCATCGGTTTCCTCAATAACTTCCTCGGCGTCGGCATGTTCATCATCGCGCTCGGCATGGGCTCGTTCCTTGTCGTGCGCGGCGAAACGACCGTCGGCACGCTCATCGCCGTTGTGAACCTCGTCAGCTTCTTCTACGGCCCGTTTCTGCACATTTCGGGCTGGATGGCCGAGGTCAACGAAGTGAAGGTCTCCACAAACCGCATCGGGGAAATCCTCTCCATGCCCACCGAAGACACCACACAAACCGCAAAGCCCGCTGTCCAAAATGCAGGCAGCGCAGCGCTCACCGCAAAAGACCTCTCCTTTGCGTATGACGAAGAAAAAGTTATCCTGTCCCACGCCGAAACGCAGGTGCACACGGGCGAGATCGTCGCGCTTACCGGCGAAAACGGCAGCGGCAAAAGCACGCTCACAAAGCTGCTTATCGGCTTTTATACGCCCACAGGCGGCGAAGTCGAGCTCAAAATCGGAAATAAAACCGTGCACGGCGCGGAAATTCGGAATTATTTAAGCTACGATTCCGGCTTCGTCTCCGTTTTCGCGGGCACGCTCAAAGAAAACATCTGCATGGATCAGCCGTTTGACGAGAAGAAGTTCCGCAAGGCTGTCGAACTCGCCAACCTCACGGAGTTCGTAAACGAAAAAACAGCGGAGTACGAGATCGAGCCAGAGGGCAAAAATCTCTCCAGCGGTCAGCGCCGCAAGGTCGCTTTGGCGCGCATTTTCTACGACGACCGCCCGGTCTTCGTGCTCGACGAGCCCACCGCGAACCTCGATAAAGCGTCCGCAGAGGGCATGTTTGAAGCCCTGAAGCAGGTCTGCAAAGACAAGATCTGCATCATCGTCACGCACGATGCGTTCATCTCCGAAAAGTGCGACCGCGTGCTGCATTTGAATAACAAAAAGGTCACAGGATGACCGCAATACGATTTGCATAATAAGGCGATAGGAACTCTGCCACTCGCAACGAGCGGTGGGTGTGGCTTAGCTCCGGGCAATTCCGCCCTTGCGGCAAGGCTCGTCGTAGAGAACGCCTGCGCCGAGTGGCTTATAAATCTTGAGCATTGCTGATGGGCCATTTTTAACGAAATTTATCTTTTTTACAAAAAATCAAAATTTTTTCAAAAACCTAATTGACAACCGAAAAAATGTGTGCTACAATGCACTAAACCGTTGAGGAAGAGTGAGTACGCTTTAGGCAACTTTTCTCACAGAGAGTCGTGGATGGTGGAATCACGGCGGAAAGATAAAGCGGAATGGACTTCTGAGGGCGAACAGAAAAGGATTTCCCGAGTATGTGAGACGGAGTGTGGCTCTCCGTAAACAAAGGTCTGCGTATGATGGTACGCGTAAGAGGGTGTGTGTTTCACATACCAAGCCGGGTGGCACCGCAGGAATTTTGATCCTGTCCCAGCAAGTGATTGCAGGGACAGGATTTTTTGTTTTTCAGGGAGGTTATTTCATGTTTGTTTACACAAAACGATGGCGCAGCCGCGCTGCATCTGAAATTTTGAACCCGCATTTGAACGCATTAAAACAAACCTGAAAGGATCGATAAATTTATGAAACTCAGAAACGTATTTGCCATGATCACCGCTGCCGCTATGACCCTCAGCCTCGCCGCTTGCAGCGGTCAGAGCACAGCTTCTTCCACGTCCTCCGCGTCAAGCGACTCTTCTTCGTCCGCCGCTTCCGAAAGCAGTGTGTCGAGTGAAAAGAGCACCGCAAGCGAAGAATCTTCCGGCGCATCGTACACCATCGGCATCTGCAATTATGTCGATGACGCTTCCTTAAACCAGATTGTTGAGAACATCAATGCACGTCTCGCCGAGATTGAAAGCGAGCAGGGCATCACAATCAACGTGAAGTACGACAACTGTAACGCCGACGCGAACGTCATGAATCAGATTATCGCAAACTTTGCAGCCGATAACGTAGATCTCATGGTCGGTGTCGCGACCCCGGTCGCCATGGCGATGCAGTCCGCAACCGAAGACAGCAAAACGCCTGTCGTGTTCGCCGCCGTGTCCGACCCGGTCGGCGCGGGTCTTGTCGCTTCCCTTGAAGAGCCGGGCAGCAACGTGACGGGCTCCTCCGATAACCTCGATACCAACTCCGTTATGAACCTTATCTTCGCCCAGAACCCCGATGCCAAGAAGATCGGCCTTTTGTACGACGTAGGACAGGATTCCTCCACCGCCGCCATCGAGCACGCAAAGGCGTACCTCGACGACAAAGGTGTTGAATATGTAGAGCGCACCGCAACGACCGCCGAAGAAGTCGCGCTCGCCGCACAGGCTCTCGTTTCCGACGGTGTAGACGCCGTGTTCACCCCGACCGATAATACCATCATGAAGGCAGAGCTCGCTATCTACGAGACCTTTGCTGACGCAGGCATCCCGCACTACACCGGCGCCGATTCCTTCGCCCTCAACGGCGCGTTCCTCGGCTACGGCGTCGATTACGCAAACCTCGGCCGTGAGACCGCAGACATGATCGCTTCCATCCTCACCGAAGGCAAAGACCCGGCGACCACACCGGTTATCACGTTCGACAACGGCACCGCAACGGTCAACACCGAAATCTGCGAAAAGCTCGGCCTCAACTTCGATACCGTCTCCGAAGCTTTTGCCCCGTACTGCACGAGAGTGGAGGAGATCACGACCGCAGAGAGCTTCAGCGATCTCGAGTCTTAATTTAAATCTCTCAAAAGCTTATCCTACCCCATAAGCTTTCAAACACTTCATACTACCATACTTCATCAATACCTTACTTACCCATAAGAATGCAATCACTGCTGCCATGCACCCGGTTTTCGGGCGCGTGGCTTCGGCATATCACCACAAATCTGCAAAACGAGGAGTTTTTGTATGTCTTTCGATTCAATCCTGACCCTTGGGCAGACAGCGCTGGAGCTCGGTCTCATCAGCTCGCTGACTGTTTTGGCACTGTTTTTGAGCTATTCCATGCTGAACGTATGCGACCTTTCCACAGACGGTTGCTTCACGCTCGGCGCGGTCGTCGGCGCGTCCGTCGCGCTTTCCGGGCATCCGTTTCTGGCAATCCCCGCCGCTATGGCGATCGGCATGGTCTCCGGCTTCGTCACGGCGCTTTTGCAGACGAAAATGGGTATTGATAGTCTGCTTGCCGGCATCATCGTCAATACCGCGCTTTATTCCGTCAACATCGGCATCATGAACGGCGCGTCGCTTCTGAACCTCAATAATTCCGATACGGTCTTCACCAAAATGCGTTCGGTGCTCGAAAACACACCGCTTGCGGGGCAATATAAGCTTATCGTCATCACCATCACGGTTGTACTCGTGGCGGTCGTTTTGGGACTTTTCCTCCGCACACGCCTCGGCCTCGCCATTCGTGCGACGGGCAATAACCCGGACATGGTTCGCTCCTCGTCCATCAACCCGGTTAAAACGACCATCATCGGCCTGTGCATTTCCAATGCGTTTACGGCGCTTTCAGGTTGCTTGCTCGCGCAGTCGCAAAAGTCTGTCAGCATCGATATCGGCACCGGCATGGTTACGGTTGCGCTGGCATCACTCCTCATCGGCGGCGCGTTCTTCGGCAAGGGCAAAATTCCGCTGCGTATCTTCGGCATGGTCGTCGGTGCGTTCGTGTTCCGCCTTGTGTATACCATCGCGCTGCGATTCAACCTGCCCGCGTTCATGCTCAAGTTCGTCTCGTCCGTTATTGTCATTCTGGCAATCTCCGGGCCGTACCTCAAAAAACAGCTTCCGTATCTGAAGCGCCGTTTCGGAAAGGAGCGCACCCATGCTTAAACTCATGCATATCTCGAAGACCTTCAACCCCGGCACGGTCAACGCCAAAAAGGCGATCGAAGATCTCAGCTTCCACGCCGCAAAGGGCGATTTCATCACCGTTATCGGCGCAAACGGCGCGGGCAAGTCCACGCTCTTCAACGCTATTTCCGGCAGCTTTTTCACGGACAGCGGCAAGATCGAGCTTGACGGCAAGGACATCACCTTCATGCCGGAGTATAAGCGTGCCCGCAGCATCGGCCGCCTGTTTCAGGATCCCATGCGCGGCAGCGCACCGGGCATGACCATCGAAGAAAACCTCGCGCTCGCAGCGGGGCACGGCGGTTGGCTCAGCTCCATCTCCCGCAAGGACAGACAGGCGTTTCGCGAACGCCTCTCCCTGCTCGGTATGGGGCTCGAAGACCGCATGACCCAGCCCGTGGGTTTGCTTTCCGGCGGCCAACGCCAGGCGCTCACGCTTATGATGGCCACATATAACCCGCCGAAGCTCCTTCTGCTCGACGAGCACACCGCCGCGCTTGACCCCGCCACCGCCGAGAAGGTGCTCGAGATCACGAAAAACACCATGGAGGAAAACCACCTCACGTGCATGATGATTACGCACAATATGCAGTCCGCACTGGAACTCGGCAACCGCACCATCATGATGAACGCCGGTAAGATCATTCTGGACGTCACCGGTGAAGAGCGTGCCCACATGACTGTTGCCGACCTCCTCGACCGCTTCAAGCAAGCCGCCGGCAAAGCCCTCGATAATGACCGTATGCTTTTGAGCGAAGCAGAGTAAAATTTGAAATCGAAAGACAGCAAAAAGCAGATGCCCCGAATCCACATCGGGTGCATCTGCTTTTTCTGTTCCAAAACGGCGGAGATATCCGCCGTCGTTCCTTTACGGATGGTGATGCTTTTTTAATACAATTCCCAAATTTTTATGTGTAAAGCGTTATTTTTCCTCGTTTTCCGGCGCAATCTCCGCTTCAATCTTATCCAAGCGGCGGTTGATCTTCTTTTGGTTTTCCAGAACAATGTCAAGCTTTTTATGCAGATCATCGATGATGAGTTCGCTTTTTAAGTTGATCTTATAGTCATTCTCTGCACGCTGACGGTCTTTCGCTTCTTGGCGGTTCTGGCTCATCATGATGAGCGGCGCTTGCACGGCAGCGATGCACGAAAGTACGAGGTTTAATAGAATAAACGGGTATTCGTCAAATGCTCTCGAACCCAAAACGAGGTTTATGACCATCCAAATGACCATGACGGCGATAAAACTGAAAATAAACGCCCAACTGCCCGCAAAGCGCGCCACTGCGTCTGCGGCACGCTGCCCAAACGTCATGTGCTCGTCCTTGTCTGCGTTTTTTGTGACTTCCGTTGCAATCAGCTGATGAATCAGTTCCTCATCCGTGAATTCCTCGTCCGTCACATGTAAAAGCTCGCTGATAATTTGGTTGCGTTTCGCACCTTTTTTCATAGTAAACTTACCTCTTATCCCAAGATTCTTCGCCGCATTTCGGCGTTATCTCCAGTCTATTACAAAACCGCGTGCGTTGTCAACCGCAAGGTGTAAAAATAGTGAAAAAACGCACATTCGCGGTTTTGCCTTGCGAATATGCGTTTTGAAATTCAATAAGCTTTAGTGCGTCAGCACTTGCCGCACGGCTTTCTGTCAACCATTGTAGCGCGCTTCGCGCTCGGTATGATCCATCTCCGGTGTGAAGCAGCTGCGGTGCGTGTTCGCAAAGATCGTCTCCGGGTCATATAATCCGCAGGAAAACCCTGCTGCGCACGCTGCACCGAAGCCGGAAAGCTCTGCCACATCCGACACAGAGACTGTCACTTGCGCTATGTCGCTCTGTACGCGCGACCTTTTTGCCGGTTTCGTCAAACAGCATCACCTTCGTGCTCTGCGTGCTTTGGTCGATAGAGAGAATATACCGCTTCATGCGTTCTGTCCTTTCTCCGTGCGGGTGAGCAGCACTTTCGCACTCTGTGCAATGCCCGCGGCGTTCAAGCCATAATAGTCAAACACTTCTTTAGACGTGCCCGTAATAACCGGCGCGTCCGGCAAGCTGAGGTTCTTCACAAACTTCGGGCAGTTTTCGCCGACGACCTGCGCCACCATGCTGCCGAGCCCGCCAAACGGCGCAGCACCTTGCCGGTCGCAAACAAGCCGCACTGCGTGTTGCGCAGACGCACGCCGTTCCTCCTTAAAAGTATGTCTCATGCGGCTCAGCCGCGTTTTTTTCTGCTTCTATTTTAGCATAAGCCATTTAGAATCGATGACACAGCCTGCAAATTCGCCCTATATTCTGTATAACTCATGCTTTCGTCGTTTTTAGCGAAAAAATGGGACTAAAACGTCCGATAGGGATATTGCAAAACCAAACAAACGGACTTTTGCAGCTTATTTTGTATAAGCGTCACGGCAAGGTGGTAGGGGATACCCTGTTTTTCGAGCGGCTTACGCAAGGTGTCACCGAAGAAGCCCACGCGCTCGGCTGCGACCTTTCCGTGCGCTATTTTTACGGCAGTCAGCCGGGTGATAAGCAGATTCGCGCCATACAAAGCGAGCCGTTCGAAGCACTCCTACGGTTCGGATACCGCATCCCGCAGGACGTTTCCGTTATTGGGTTCGATGATTCCAGCATCAGCACCACGCTCACACCGCCGCTCACGACCATGCAGGTGCAAAAGCAGCGCCTCGGAGCTCTGGCGGTAGACCGTTTGCACACTCGCCTGCAAAAAAATGTGCCCGAGACCCAAACGCTGAAACAAAAGGAGTACGTAGAACCGAAACGGTAATGAGCAGCCTTTATGGGCGCTTCCCGTGCCGCACGCTTTGCTGTCTGTCCTTGTGTACCGTACAGAGTGGGAAATAGAGAATACCTGTGGCGCGTCTAATTGTTCCTATAAGTGCAATGTAAACCGCTGTATTCCAATGCTGCGGAAAGAGAAAGTTATATTGAAAGTCTAAATGGAGTAATTTCGTCTTTTTGGTTCGAAAATTGCCAAAATGTTTCTTTTGAGCTGTATATATATCGTATGTGCGTCTGTACTGAAACCGCAAAAGCCGGCATGAAACCTGTGGTTGTTTAAACTAACCGATTCTGTTTTAACAAATTGTCCAAAATGATATTGCTAACTTGCAGGTTGTTTTTTACAAATAATAGAAAATTGTGTTTTTTGTGTGAAAACTGTTGAAGTTAGGTAAAAATCGTGCTATTCTTTTGCCAGAACAAACAAGGTGGTGAATGAATATGAAAATGCATAAGCATTTTGCGAGGCTTACCGTTTTGTTCTTTGTGCTGACTCTCATCAGCGGACACATGAAAAAATAATTTTATGAGCCGCATGGTTAAAATGCGGCCCGCAATACAGGAGGTATTTTTATGAATTGGGCAAAAATCGGTCTTTTCGCAGCAGGTGTTCTGTTTGGTACCGCCGGCATCAAGGTGCTCGGCAGCAAGGATGCTAAGAAGGTCTACACCGAGACCACTGCAGCTGCTCTGCGTGCCAAGGAGTGCGTCATGACAACGGTCACGACCATCAAGGAGAACGCAAACGACATCCTGACCGACGCTAAGGAGATCAACGAGCAGCGCGCTACCGATGCTGCCGCAGAGGTCATCGAAGATGCAGCTTGCGCATGCACGGAAGAAACTGCTTCCGCGGAAGAATCCACCGAAGCTTGATCGCGGGTCTATCCCGGGTCTGAATTACCGGAGAGCCGCCGAAAGCGGCTCTCTTTTTTCGTTCATTCGCTCTGTTTTTCGGAGCTTCCAATATATTGTTGCATAGAAGGATAAAGTTATGAAGTGTAAAATTCTGCATGAGGCGCGCGGGCACATGCGTGTACATCTCGTCTGCGGCCACATGACGCTGAAAGAAGCCGACATTTTAGAGTATTACCTGCGCGCCGTGGACGGCGTAAAGGAAGTTAAGGTCTACGACCGCACACAGGACGCCGTCATCGTCTATCAAAACGACCGCACATCTCTTATTCGTGCGCTCGCGACATTCTCGTTCGCAAAAGCCGAAAGCATGGAGCTTGTGCCGGATCACACCGCACGCGCATTGAACCGCGAGTTTGAAGACAAGCTCGTCTTCACGGTGCTGCGCCGCGCTATGGCTAAAATGTTCTTCCCGGCGCCCATTCGCATGATGCTTGCCATCATTCGCTCCGCAAAGTACATCAAAGAGGGCGTTAAGGCGCTGCTGCACGGTCATCTCTCCGTTGCTGTGCTTGATGCCACGGCTGTCACTGTTTCTCTTGTGCGCGGCGATTTCGATACAGCAGGCTCCGTTATGTTCATGCTGCGCCTCGGCGAGATTCTCGAGGAGTGGACGCACAAAAAGTCTGTTGCCGACCTCGCGGGCGCCATGTCCCTCAATGTCGATAAGGTCTGGCTCAAGACGAACGGCACCGAGGTGCTCATGCCAATCGGCGACATTCAGGCGGGCGACCGCATCGTTGTGCGCACGGGCAATATGATTCCGCTCGACGGTAAGGTCGTCGAGGGTGAAGCCTTGGTCAATCAAGCCTCTATGACCGGCGAATCTCTGCCGGTGCAGAAGTCCGTCGGCAGCTACGTGTATGCCGGCACCGTCGCCGAAGAGGGCGAGTGCGTCATCTGCGTCGAAAAAGCCATGGGCGGCGGTCGTTATGACCGTATCGTCCGCATGATCGAAGAATCCGAAAAATTGAAATCCACCGCAGAAGACAAGGCTTCCCGCCTTGCTGATAAGCTTGTGCCGTACACGCTTGGCGGCACGGCGCTGACCTATCTGCTCACGCGCAACGTCACAAAGATGCTCGCCGTGCTGATGGTCGATTTCTCCTGCGCGTTAAAGCTCTCCATGCCGATCGCGGTGCTGTCTGCGATGCGCGAGAGCAGCGCACACCATATTTCCGTCAAGGGCGGCCGCTTCATGGAGGCCGTTGCAAACGCCGATACCGTTGTATTCGATAAAACCGGCACGCTGACGTACGCAACACCGCGTGTCGCCATGATCGAAACGTTCGGCGACCGTGAGGAAAGCGAAATGCTGCGCCTTGCCGCCTGCCTTGAGGAGCATTACCCGCACTCCATGGCAAACGCTGTCGTGGCCGAAGCCAAGGACCGCGGCCTCTCCCACGAAGAGTACCATTCTCGCGTGGAATACGTCGTCGCGCACGGCATTTCCAGCACTGTGGAAGGCAAAAAGGTCATCATCGGCAGCGCGCACTTCGTTTTTGAAGACGAGGGCTGCGTAATCCCGGAGGGCGAAGAAGCGAAGTTCAACGCACTTCCGGCCGAGTATTCGCACCTTTATCTGTGCATTTCCGGTGTGCTCGCAGCCGTCATCTGTATCTCCGACCCGCTGCGTAAGGAAGCAAAGGACGCCATCCGCGCTCTGCACGCTTGCGGCATCAAGAAGGTTGTCATGATGACCGGCGATAACCGCAAGACCGCCGAAGCCGTTGCAGCAGAGGTCGGCGTGGACGAGTTCTACGCCGAAGTGCTGCCGGAGGATAAGGCGAACTTCATCCGCCGCGAAAAAGAAATGGGCCACACCGTTATCATGGTCGGCGATGGCGTGAACGATTCTCCGGCGCTGTCCGAAGCAAGCGTCGGCGTTGCCATCAATACCGGCGCCGCCATTGCCAGAGAGATCGCGGACATCACCGTTGCGGCAGGCGATCTCTATGAGCTCGTCACCCTGCGTCAGCTCAGTACTGCGCTCATGGCGCGCATCCACCGCAACTACCGTTTCATCGTCGGCTTCAACCTCATGCTTATCCTGCTCGGCGTAGGCGGAATCATCCAGCCGACTACCTCCGCACTCCTGCACAATATGTCCACACTCGGCATCAGCCTCAAAAGCATGACAGATCTTCTGCCGGAAAAAGCAGAGGAAGAGTAAGAAAAGAAGCTTCCCGTAACGGTGGTCAAAAGTTTTCGCCAGCCTTTTTCAAAAGACTGCGGGTACTTAGGGCAGCGCCCTAAGTTGCTTTCATCAGAAAGCGAAATCTCTTTGCCTACATAAAATCAGGAAGGTTGTTTTGAATGTCCGGGGGACATTCAAATCGTAGGGAATCCAGTTGCATGGGTTCCTGCAAGGGCGGTCAATGACCGCCCTTTTTTATATCCAAACCCGCGCTTTGCCGCGCCGCTCTGCAGTGCCCTTTCACGCTTTATTGCACAATGGGTAAAAGGATACAAAAAGAAATTTAAAATAAAGCGCATTTACTACTCGACAAGACGCCAACTTCGGTGTATACTGGTAGGGTGCTTGCGGCAGGAACCGCAAAAACGAACACAATATCTTGTGGTTACGCATAAATATTCAATATAAGGAAAATTATGGAAACTGATTATGAAAACCAAAGGGGCTGGAAACATGCAGCTCCCGCGGGCGGTATGAAGGAGCGGTAAGGAACATGAAGATCATTAAGAGAAACGGCTCGGAAGCAGTGTTCGATATCACTAAGATTATCGTCGCTGTCTCCAAGGCAAATAAAGAGATCGACGAGCGTCAGAGACTTACGAACGAGCAAATTCGCACAATTGCTGCAAATGTCGAAGGAGCGTGCGTCGCCATGGGGCGTGCAGCGTCCGTGGAAGAAATACAGGACCTCGTAGAAAAGCAGATCATGGGGCAGGGTGCGTTCGACGTCGCTAAGGAGTATATCTGTTACCGCTATACGCGTTCGCTTGCGCGCCGCGCCAATACCACCGATAACCAGATTCTCAGCCTTATCGAGTGCAACAACGAGGAAGTCAAGCAGGAAAACGCGAATAAAAATCCAACCGTAAACAGCGTCCAGCGCGATTACATGGCCGGCGAGGTCTCCAAAGACATCGCGCGCCGCATTTTGCTTCCGCGCGAAATCGTCGAAGCACACGAGCAGGGCATTATCCATTTCCATGATATGGACTATTTCGCGCAGCACATGCACAACTGCGACCTCGTAAACCTCGAAGACATGCTGCAAAACGGCACGGTCATCACCGGCACGCTCATTGAAAAGCCGCACAGCTTCTCCACCGCCTGCAACATCGCCACGCAAATCGTCGCGCAGGTTGCAAGTAACCAGTACGGCGGTCAGAGCATCAGCCTCGCACACCTCGCGCCGTTCGTGCAGATCTCCCGCGAGAAAATCCGCCGTGAGGTCGAAGTCGAGATCGGCGAGCTTGGCGTTTCCCCGGATGAGGCCCAAATCTCCAAAATGGTGGAGCGCCGTCTGCGTGAGGAGATCAAGCGCGGCGTGCAGACCATCCAGTATCAGGTCGTGACTTTGATGACGACGAACGGTCAGGCGCCGTTCATTACCGTGTTTATGTATCTGAACGAGGCGAAAAACGAGCGCGAAAAGCGAGACCTCGCCATGATTATCGAGGAAGTGCTGCTCCAGCGCTATGAGGGTGTCAAAAACGAAAAGGGCGTGTGGGTTACCCCGGCATTCCCAAAGCTCATTTATGTTTTGCAGGAGGATAACATTACCCCCGGCAGCGAATACTATTACCTCACCGAGCTTGCCGCAAAGTGCACCGCAAAGCGCATGGTGCCGGACTACATCTCCGAAAAGAAGATGAAAGAGCTCAAAGAAGGCAACTGCTTCCCGGTCATGGGTTGCCGCAGCGCGTTAAGCCCGTGGAAGGATGAAAACGGCAACTATAAGTTCTACGGCCGCTTCAATCAGGGCGTCGTCACACTGAATCTTGTCGATGTCGCGCTCAGCTCCGGCGGCGATATGGAGAAATTCTGGAAGGTCTTCGATGAACGCCTCGACCTGTGCTACCGCGCACTCATGTGCCGCCACAACCGCTTGAAGGGCACATTGTCCGACGCCGCGCCAATCCTTTGGCAGTACGGCGCAATCTCCCGTCTCAAAAAAGGCGAGCCCATCGATGCGCTTCTCTACGGCGGCTATTCCACCATTTCGCTCGGCTATGCCGGTCTGTGCGAGTGCGTGCGCTACATGACGGGCAAGTCCCACACGGACCCCAGCGCAACGCCGTTTGCGCTCGCTGTCATGAAGTACATGAACGCTGCGTGCGAAAAATGGAAGGCAGAGACCACCATCGGCTTCGGTCTGTATGGCACGCCGCTCGAGAGCACTACGTACAAGTTCGCAAAGTGCCTCCAGCGCCGCTTCGGCATCATCCCGGGCGTCACAGATAAGCCGTATATCACAAACAGCTACCACGTCCACGTTACCGAGCATATCGATGCGTTTGAAAAGCTCCGCTTCGAGTCGCAGTTCCAGGCGCTTTCCACCGGCGGTGCGATCAGCTATGTCGAGGTCCCGAACATGCAGAATAACCTCGAAGCCGTCCTGCAGATCATCCGCTATATCTACGATAACATCATGTACGCCGAGCTTAACACCAAGAGCGATTATTGCCAGAAGTGCGGCTACGACGGTGAGATTCAGATCGTCGAGGATGACGGCAAGCTCGTCTGGGAGTGCCCGAACTGCGGCAACCGCGACCAGGATACCATGAACGTTGCCCGCCGCACCTGCGGTTACATCGGCACCCAGTTCTGGAACCAGGGCCGTACCGCCGAAATCAAAGAGCGCGTGCTGCACTTGTAATTAAGTCAAAATCAAGAATAAACAGTACCGCACAGGGCAGGCGCTTTGTGCGGTATTTCATGAATAGAGGAAACCATCATGAATTACGGTGAGATCAAAAAAACCGACATCGCAAACGGCATCGGCGTGCGCGTCACGTTGTTCGTCTCCGGCTGCACGCGCCACTGCAAAAACTGCTTCAACGCCGAAACGTGGGATTTCAACTACGGCAAGCCGTTTACAAAAGAAACGGAAGACGAGGTACTCGCAGCCCTTGCACCCGGTTTCATCAACGGTTTAACTTTGCTCGGCGGCGAGCCCATGGAGCCGCAGAATCAACGCGCTTTGGTGCCGTTTCTGCACCGCGTTCGCAAGCTATACCCCGAAAAGGACATCTGGTGCTATTCCGGTTCCACCCTGGAGACCGATATGCTGAAAGACGGCGGCCGCAACCGCTGCGAGGTCACGGACGAATTCCTGTCCCTGCTCGACGTGCTCGTCGACGGCGCATTCGTCGATGAACTCAAAGACATTTCCCTGCGCTTTCGCGGCTCGTCGAACCAGCGCATTATCGATATGAACAAGACCCGCGAAACAGGGAAAGTTACCCTCTGGAACGCGAAACCGTAAAAAGTAAACGAAAACGCCGCTCGACTCCTGTGTTTCAAACAGTGTCGAGCGGCATTTTTTATTTTTCCACACGCGCAGCAACGCAGGAATTCAAAATAAGTTAGAAATCACTAACTTTTTCTCTTGACATTTTATATTGTCGAGGTATATAATCAAGATACCCCCAAAGGGTATATGAGAGTCTTTTCTCATAAGAACTATTTTCACAAAAGGAAGCGGTTTAAATGCGTACATATATTTTGAATGCGACCGGCGCGGACATCAGCCCTGCTACGATCATCATCTGTGTGGTGATTGCGGCTATTTGTATTTTTGCGGTCATCAGCTATCGCAAAAAATTGAAGAACGGCTGCTGCGGCGGTGGCAGCGATGAAGTGAAGCACGTCAAGCCGCAGGATACAAACGTGAACGACTACGACCACGTTTACCGAATGGACATCGAGGGTATGCACTGCAAAAACTGCGCCATGCGCATTGAAAACGCGTTCAACGAGCAGCCGGACTGCATGGCAAAGGTCGACCTCGCCGGCAAATTCGCTCGAATCTACACAAAGAAGCCCGTCGAAGAAGTCGTTTTGAAGCAGACCGTCTGGCACGCAGGTTACGAGCCGAAAACCGTCACCGTCGAAAAATAAGACGGAATTGAAATTCAAAGAAAAGCGTGGTATACTCTAAGAAATCCGTGAATTTATAAAGAAAGTGATGATAGAGTATGAAAAAAATCGCCAGCTTTTCCGTCAATCATGATAAGCTCAAAAAAGGCATGTACGTTTCCCGCATCGACGGCGACGTTGTAACCTACGACCTGCGCATGAAGGTGCCGAACGCCGGAGATTACCTCTCAAACGGCGCGCTCCACACGTTCGAGCATCTTTTCGCCACGTATGCGCGCAACTCCGCGTTGTCCGATTCCGTCATCTACGTCGGCCCCATGGGCTGCCGCACGGGCTTCTATTTCCTCCTGCGCGACAACGTGAGCCGCCTAAACGCCCTGCATCTCGTGCAGGAATCCTTCGCGTTCATCCGCGATTTTGAGGGCGAGATTCCCGGCAGCCGCCGCGAAGAGTGCGGCAACTACAAAGAGCACGACCTCAAGGGCGCCAAAGAAACTGCCGTCGATATGCTCGAGGTCCTCAAGGACTGGACGCCGGAGAAAATGGAATACGAAGCGTAAGTCAAGCTAAGATTAACACCCAAAGCACCGTTTTGAGCCAAAAGCCAAGCGGTGCTTTTTACTTTAAATGCAGGTCAAAAATCCGGGCAGAATATTTTTGAAAAAAGCTAAAATAAGAGTTGACAATATACCCTATGCGGGTATATAATCAAGATACCCCAAGAGGGTATATAAAGCGAAATCGGGAAGGAGAATTCCGTTGGAACATACAGAAGAAAAAGAGCTGTACGCTTGCTGCAAAAGCAATGCAACCGATACGGAAGCGTGCACAGACTGCACCGAAGAAAAAACCGAAGAGAAGTGCTGCGGCTGTCATAAAACAAAGCACCGCTCCGATGAGGAGTACAAAAAACTCATTCACAGATTAAACCGCATCGAAGGGCAGATCCGCGGCATTCGCGGCATGGTGGAGAAAAGTGCCTACTGCCCGGACATTCTCGTACAGGTCGCGGCAGCCAACGCGGCGCTCAACGCATTTACGAAAGAGCTGCTCGCAAACCACATCAAGACTTGTGTAGCGGACGACATCCGCGCAGGAAACGATGAAGTCATCGATGAGCTTGTCACCACGCTGCAAAAGCTGATGCGATGATTTTCGGCGCATTTTTATGAAAGGAAGGGAAGAAAATGGAACAGTATAACGTCACGGGTATGAGCTGCGCGGCGTGTAGCACCCGTGTGGAAAAAGCGGTCAGCAAGGTGCCGGGCGTTACGTCCTGCTCAGTCAGCCTGCTCACGAACTCCATGGGCATTGAGGGCACGGCTTCGCCGGAAAGCATCATCAAGGCCGTGGAAGATGCCGGTTACGGCGCGTCCAAAAAAGGTGCGGCACAGAATAGCACAAGCCTCGACGTTGCTGCAGAAGATGCCCTGAAAGACCGCGAAACTCCAAAGCTCAAAAAGCGCCTCATTGCGTCCGTCGGCTTTTTGGCTGTCCTCATGTACATCTCCATGGGGCACATGATGTGGGGCTGGCCGCTGCCGAATTTTCTCAAAGACAACCACGTCGCGATGGGCCTCATCCAGTTGCTCCTCACCGTCATCATCATGGTCATCAACCAGAAGTTCTTCATCAGCGGCTTTAAAGGGCTCATCCACCGCGCACCGAATATGGATACCCTTGTGGCGCTCGGTTCGGGCGCGTCGTTCCTGTACAGCACCTATGCGCTGTTCGCCATGACAGATGCCCAGATGCGCGGCGATATGGCCGCCGTCATGGGCTACATGCACGAGTTCTACTTCGAGTCTGCCGCCATGATTTTAACGCTCATCACGGTCGGTAAAATGCTGGAAGCGCGCTCCAAAGGCCGCACGACCGATGCCTTAAAGGGTCTCATGAACCTCGCGCCGAAAACCGCCGTGCTTGTGCGGGACGGTCAAGAGGTCACCGTGCCCGTTTCCGAGGTTCGCCGCGGCGATGTGTTTGTCGTGCGCCCCGGTGAGAATATCCCGGTAGACGGCATTATCTTGGAAGGCGCCAGCGCCGTCAATGAATCTGCCCTCACCGGCGAGAGCATTCCGGTCGATAAGGCCGTGGGCGATGCTGTTTCCGCCGCGACCGTGAACCAGTCCGGCTTCCTGCGCTGCGAAGCAACGCGCGTCGGCGAAGATACCACGCTTTCCCAGATTATCCGCATGGTCAGCGATGCCGCCGCCACGAAAGCGCCGATTGCGAAGATCGCCGATAAGGTTTCCGGCGTGTTCGTCCCGACCGTCATCTGCATCGCTGTTGTTACGTTCATCGTCTGGATGCTCGTTGGGCAGACGTTCGGCTACGCGCTCGCGCGCGGCATCTCCGTGCTCGTCATCAGCTGCCCGTGCGCACTTGGCCTCGCGACGCCGGTCGCCATCATGGTCGGCAGCGGCATGGGCGCGAAAAACGGCATCCTGTTCAAAACTGCCGTTTCGCTCGAAAAAACCGGCAAGGTGCAGATCGTCGCGCTCGATAAAACCGGCACCATCACAAGCGGCGAGCCCCGCGTCACGGATATTTTACTCGCCCCGGGCATCACCGAAAAAAACCTTCTGGAAGCCGCAAGCGCGCTCGAGAAAAAGAGCGAGCACCCGCTCGCCAAAGCCATCATGGCGCGCGCTGAGGAGATCGGCGTGCAGGCAAAAGAAGTCACAGACTTCATGGCAAAGCCCGGCAATGGCCTCACCGCTGCCCTGAACGGCGAAGTTCTCGCAGGCGGCAACCTGAAGTTCATCTCCACGCAGGCTGATGTCCCCGCAGATTTTAAAGAAAAGGCCGAAGCCCTCGCGCAGTCCGGCAAAACCCCGCTGTATTTCAGCAGGGGCGGTAAGCTTATCGGCGTTATCGCCGTAGCGGATGTCATCAAGGAAGACAGCCCGCAGGCCATCCGCGAATTGCAGAACATGGGCATTCACGTCGTCATGCTCACCGGTGATAACGCCCGCACCGCAGAGGCCATCGGCCGACAGGCAGGTGTTAATGAAGTCATCGCAGGCGTCCTGCCGGACGGCAAGGAAAATGTCATCCGCAAGCTCAGAGAGCAGGGTGAAGTCATGATGGTCGGCGACGGCATCAACGACGCGCCCGCCCTTACCAGAGCCGACATCGGTGTCGCCATCGGCGCCGGTACGGATATCGCCATCGACGCCGCGGATGTCGTGCTCATGAAGAGCCGCCTGTCCGATGTTCCTGCGGGCATCCGTTTAAGCCGCGCCACACTGCGCAATATCCACGAAAACCTGTTCTGGGCGTTCATTTATAACATCATCGGCATCCCGCTCGCGGCAGGCGTGTTCATTAACCTGCTCGGCTGGCAGCTGAACCCCATGTTCGGCGCGGCAGCCATGAGCCTTTCAAGCTTTTGTGTCGTCACAAACGCGCTTCGTCTGAATTTATTGAACATCCGCAGCACGAAGCACGATAAAAAAATAAAATCGGCAAAACCCGCCGAAATAAAAACCATCGAAGTAAAGGAGACAGAAACCATGGAAAAAACAATTAAGATTAACGGCATGATGTGCCCGCATTGCGAAGCCACTGTTAAAAAGTGTCTGGAGGCGTTCCCGCAGGTCACATCTGCAGAAGTCAGCCACGAAAAGGGCACGGCGGTCATTCAGCTCAATGCTGAAATTTCCGATGCCGAGCTCAAGAAAGCCATCGAAGATAAGGGCTACGAGGTCGTAGGCTGAGTTCGATAAAGCTTGACACAAATTTAATCTGTGTTACAATAAAAGCACTGCCTGTGTTGAGGTCAGTGCTTTTGCATTTTACAATTTGTTCACAGCAAATTGGCTTTTTAGAAAGAATAACGGCGTAGAATTAACATAAAGCTAACGTAAAGCAAACGGATAAAGTTTCGCCCGCCTTTTTCAAAGGCGGCGGATTCCAAA
>OGRE01000291.1_pt1 | contig 59356 bp, 44 predicted proteins | sample 1553421 | NCBI WGS metagenome assembly OGRE01 (sample SAMEA2580076, study PRJEB22360) | human gut metagenome | biome: human gut; feature: human-associated habitat; material: faeces | place: Denmark | collected 2008/2010 | reverse complement strand
ACCTCTTCGTTACCATTCGGAGAATGGGCTAACGATTTGGTAACGGAACTTCTGCTCAAATCCACGCTTTCTGCACTTTACCTCGCAGTGCAAACCACAGAGATATCGTGCAAATCCCTCTCATTTCCATTTACTTACCCGCAATTCTCTCCCTAATGCCCTTCCCCCTAATAGTTCCTCCCTTGGAACCGAAAAGTTCCTCCGCTGGAACCGAAAAGTTCCTCCCTTGGAACTAAAAAGTTCCAAGAGGGGAACAATTTTTGGAACTCGTATTGGTCACAAGTTCAGTGTGATACGAAGGAGCTTTGACAGCGTCCTTTTGTAGTAAGAGGCCGCTAAAAAGAGATGTAGCCCGCTGGTAGGAGGGGAGACCTACTAGCGAGCTACATATTTAATGTGTTGGGGTTGGTTTTTAGTCTAAAGCTTCCGATGCGGCGTAGCGACGGACTAGCTGCGTCACGATGGAGAGGCAGCGCTCCATGGCATCGAGCGAACAGTACTCGTGGATGGAGTGGAAGTTGCCCCCACTGGTGAAGATGTTGGGGCAGGGGATGCCTCGCTCTGAGAGAACCGCCCCGTCGGTGCCTCCACGTATCGGCTGGATGATCGGCTGGACACCGACCGCCTCGTAGGCTGCGATTGCGTGCTCGATGACCTCTGGGTGCGGAGCGATGTAGTCGTACATGTTGCGGTACTGGTAGGAGACTTCGACCGCTAGCTGTGCGGCGTGTGGCTCTTCGTTGATCTGTTGAGCTACCTCTCGGATGCGTGCTATGCGCTCCTCTAGGAGCTGGCGGTCGTGGTCGCGGATGATGTACTCAGCGGTTGCGGACGAGACATCTCCCGACATGTGGCATAGGTGCAGAAAGCCTTCCCGCCCCTGGGTCACCTCGGGTCGCTCGCTCGTGTAACCTAGTCTGTAGTCAAGCTTGATGAGCGACTGGAGGGCAGGCCGCATCGTGTTGTAGGCACTGCCTGGGTGGACATTGTGTCCCGTAGCGGTGATGCGTGCAGAGGCTGCGTGAAAGCATTCGTACTCAAACTCGCCCTCGAGTCCTCCGTCGATGGTGTAGGCATAGGTCGCCTGGAGCTGGCTCTCGTCAAAGGACTTCAGTCCTCGCCCCACCTCTTCGTCTGTTGTGAAGGCTAGTGCGATAGGTCCGTGCGCTAGCTCGGGCTTGCTCTGGAGCTCCGCAGCAAGAGTCATCAAGATGGCGACGCCTGCCTTGTCGTCGGCTCCGAGGAGTGTCGTCCCGTCGCTCGTGATGAGCGTATGCCCCACATAGCGCAGCAGGTCGGGGTAGTCGCTGGGACTCAGTACGCTCCCTTTGAGCTGTATCGGCTTGCCGTCGTAGTTGGGGTGGAGACAGGGTGAGACCTTTTCGCCAGGAGCTTCGGGCGAGGTGTCTACATGAGCGAGGAGCGCGATGCGTGGCACCTCTTCGTAGCCAGCGCTGGCGGGGATTTGCGCTATCAGATAGCCTGCATCGTAGCAAGTGGAGGGTATCTGCAGCTCCTTTAGTTCGGAGTGAAGCATCTGGAGCAAGTCCCATTGACAAGGGGTCGAGGGCTTCGTCGGACTATTCGGATCGGAGGTGGTGTGAATCTTTGCGTAGCGGAGAAATCGCTCTAGGAGTTGGCTCATAGCGTGTGCCGATGCTTAGCGCTTCTTGATGATACTGTTGATGACACGGCAAGTGCAGATGAGCTTGCCGCTCTGGGTGGAGTAGATGTCTACGTTCCAGACGTGTGTGCTGCGCCCCTGGTGAAGTATCGTGGCGACGCCTCGCACGGTGTCGCCTACGACTGTCGAGGAGACGTGGTAGCCACTCACCTGCATGCCGACTTGTATCTCACCTTCCTTGGCGATGGCTACTGATCCTAGTCCCGCGAGGGTCTCGGCAAAGGCTAGCGAAGCTCCTCCGTGCAGTATGCCCATCGGTTGTCTCGTGCGATTGTCCACGGGCATCGTACCCGTGACATAGCCACGGGCTATCTCTGTGCAGCGCATACCGAGCGTACCCATGAGCGTGTTGGGCATGATCTCGTTGGCATCTTCTGGATCAAAGGGGACTCCGTCGTAGCGCAGCTTGATCTGCTTGGTGATCATGTGGGCTAAGCCCGCAGCATCGCAAGAGGTGGTGATATAGTCGGCGCAACTCTTGAGCGGCTCGGGAGCGTTTGCCATCGCAACGCCTAGTCCAGCGCGCTGTACCATGGCGACATCTTCCAGGGTGGTGCCGACGGCGATGATGTTTTGCTGGTTGAGGTCTAGTCGGTCGAGGATAAAGTCGAGTGCTCCTCGCAGGCTGACGCCAGAGGCTACGATCGAGAGCTCATTCATCGGCTCATCGTAGAGGGTAGCGGTCAAGCCTTGTCCTGCGTTGAGCTGGTCGCTCAGCTTCGCTAGACGATCTTGTCTGGCTAATACGATAGCTCTAAAGATCGGTTCGCCTGGAGCTTTGAAGGGCTCATCTGCCTTGGTCAAGTCTAGGATCGGCATGCCCCAGAGCTTGGCAAGCTGGAGGATACGCGGCTGATGGGTCTTGGTGGCGTAGAGCGCTTTTTCACCTATGAGTGCGAGCGTGTAGTCGCTATCGACCAGCTCGTAGAGATGCGTGAGTTGCTCAGCACGAAGAGGACGAGAGGCTAGCTCACGACCTGTGCGACAGTTGTGAACGCGTGCACCTAGATGGGAGATGATGTAGCCGCTATTGCGCGGTAGCTGCAGCTGCTCCGAGATATTCAGGAGACTAGTCATAGGAGCGTCGCTGGCGACCGCCACACGCAGGGCATACTCCTCCTGCACCTCTAGGAGAGCTTCGCGGTCCTCTAGCGCTATCTGCCCATTGCTCCCGAGCAGACAGTCACGGTCTTTGATGGCGAGGAACTTATAGCCACCACTCTTTGCTTGATCTTTCATAGGACCCCTTATTTATAGTGAGGACCAGTTAAACTGTACCCCGATGCGCCCACTGTAGGGTTGCTTCATATTGTAAGCGCCTAGTCCGTAGTGCTGACTGTCGAAGGTGGCAAAGAGCGTCCACATCTTCGTCAAGCGATACTGCGCTGTCACCTCAGCAGTAAACCTCGTGAGCGAAGCCCAAGCTGCGCCCTCTAGAAGCCTTGTGTCGGGAGCCTGAGCGGGGTGAAGTATCTTGGGAGAAATACTAGTTTCGTAGTAGACCACACCACGAAGATCTAGGCGACGCATAGGACGGACGGCTAGCTTCGCATAGCTCTGAAAGTAAGGCTTGGGGACGCGGAAAGAGTAGTTGGCAAGACGGTTAAACTGCGCTCCGAGGCTTAACTCACATGCCTTTGCGATGACGGTAGAGAGGTCTAGACCAGCGTAGAAGACGTCGAGCTTCGTGTACTCATTGCGCTGCGACTGTAGCCATGAGCAGTAAAGCTCTTCGCCCGTGTAGTAGGGTAGGAGGTCGAAGCCGTAAGTGCGGGCGTAGTGATCGTATCCGCCGTACAGTTCGTAAGTGCCTGAGCCAAGCTGGAGCTTGACTCCTGTGCGAGAGCTTAGCTGCTGACGCTCAGGCCTAGGCAGTGCATCGAGCATGATGCCAGGTATGCGACTTAGGTAGTCAAAGGGGTTGACATCTTGTAGCCCGCCTGATGCCTGCAGGTACCACTCCCAGCGTCTCTGATCAGAGAGCGAGAGACGAATCTCTGGGTAGACCAAAACCTCTTGGTTGGCTAAGTCTACGCCCACACCGCCTGAGAAGTCTAGGTCGGCAAAGTTAACGAACCCACGATAGCGGAACTGCGGGTGCGCCCCTAGGAGGAAGAGCTGAGACGGCTGGCTCGTGCGGATACGCATATCGGCACTCAGTCCTAGAGACCAGTCATCAGAGAGCTGCACGGCGGTGGCTCCATCAGCGTCAATAACGTGCATACGTTCACTGGCGATGAGATCCTTTTGGGCTAGGCTGGGCAACGAGTGAGATACAAAGGCGTAGCGTGCACCAAGGTCGAAAGACCAGTTCTGCGCCTGTAGGTTGTCTATGCGTCCTGTCAGACTGTACTCGCGTAGTTTGTCTTGCCAGCCAGTGCGATCCAGTAGGGGAATTGCGTCCATCTGCATTCTCTGCTGTGTAGGCGTATGCGCAAAGATGTGACTGCGGATGCCTCCCTGCAGCTTGATCATACTCTCTCGCCAGTGGTATCCGTAGCCTACGACTCCCTCGGTAGCGTGGCGATACATATTCGTCTGGTAGGGGACTTCCTTGAGGTAGTGATAGTCCGCATCGGACTCGTCAATAGGACCATGCACAGAGTGGTTGGGTCCGTTCTTGCTTAGCGAGAAAAGCTCCGACCGATGCGTCAGGTCGAGGGAAAGGACGTTATGCTTACTCCCGAAGTGCCACTGACCCGCCAGATCCCCACCGAAGGCTGGCGCATAGCCCCCGAAGAGACGAGCCATGATGCCATTGTAAGGCTGAGGCACCTCACGGGCAAAGCTCGACAGCTGAGGCGTCGGTGCTGGTGAAAGGGTCGGTGTGAAGTCTCTCGTGGAGCGAGGTGTGACCGGATTGTAGCGCTCTATCTGAGGCTTCGTCAGGGGTATCAGCGTAAAGATTGGATTGGTGTCATCTATCTGTCTCACCTTGTCGCTCACCACGGTGACCTCACGGCTGATCGTATCACGCTCGACCGATGTTTTGGTATTTTGAGCTAAAGCAGGGAGTAGTGTGCTGAGCAGGATTAAGAGGAGACTATATAATCGTTTCATCGCTTGTAGACTTAATCGTTGGAATAGTAGGGTAGAGGGATATTAGCGAGTGGTACTCTGGCGAAGCTGTGCGAGTTTCTCGGCAGCACGCTGACGTATCGGCGAAGTCTCGTCGGTGTAGTTCTTGAGCAAGCTCTCTAGGTATAGTCTTGCCGTGTCGGGGTCTCCCTTGGCAAGGTACCAGTCGGAGAGCGTTATGATCGTCTCGGCAGATAGCTCAGGGTCTGGATAGGCTTCGTTGACCAACTTGTCGAGTAGCTGCTTCGAGTAGCTCTGCTGGAGCTTATTGGAGACGTAGTATTGCGCCAATAGGAGCGTTCCCTGGGTGCCTGCGTAGGTCTCTATGCGGGCGACAAGCGGCTTCAATAGAGACTCAACCTGGTTGCCCCGTCCAGTCTTTAAGTAGCTGGTCGCTAGGCGACAAGTCAAGAGGTCTAGTTGCTCTTGGCTCCAATCCTTAGCCTTGTCTAGCTGAGGTGTCACGACCTTGATGACCCACTCATACTGTCCCGCTTGTAGCGCACTCTCAGTGGCTGAGAGCAGTGTCGTCTGATAGCTTGCAGGCTCTAGTGGTAGCGTGAGAAGCTCTTGCTGTAAGGGCAATGCCTGAGCATAGGCTCGCTGATGTATGCGTATCGCAGACATCTTCTGAAGCAAACCAATGTGTAGCTCCTGCGACAGTTGCTTGCGACTGGGGTAGATGCGCTCATAGAGTGCTAGAGCGTCCGCTTCCTTGCCAGCTCGTTCGTAGAGATCGCCCAAGTAGTAATGCGCTAAGAGCGAAGAGGCTCCCTGAGGATTCAGAGCTAGATACTCTTTGAGCAAGCGCTCTGCCTGTGGCAGTCGCGACTGGTAAGCACGCTCGGCCGTCTCGAAGGAGATGTTCATCGCCTCGCTCTCGTTGATGGCGTAGCTGCCGCCAATGCTATTAGCATACTGGACAAACTCGGTGGAGCGTCCCTCCTCGATGTAGATACTCTTCAGCGCTTCGTACGCTTGCTTCGCCTCGCCACTCTGAGGCGCCTCGGCTAGGAGCGCTTTGTAAGTCTCGATAGCTCGGCTCGTCTCATTCCTATTATAATATAGTAGTGCCAACTGCAGGGCAGCCTTGCGCCCATACTCGCTCTGTGGGTACTCCTGCGCCAAGCGCGTGAAAGCTCCGATAGCCTCCGCATGCTGTCCCGACAACTCCATAGCTCGTCCCTGATCGTACATAGCGCGGGGCTTGTAGAGACTGTTCGGATGGCGAGCGACTAACTTGTCGAGGGCGGCTATTTGCGCCTTGTAGTCCTTCTTGAGGCCCTCAATGTCTGACAGCATATAGAGCGCATAGGCCTGATTGTCAGGAGCGAGCCTATAAGCCTCCTCGTAGTAGCGTACGGCAGGTGTGTAGTGACCCTGCATATAGTGCGCATCGCCTAGGCGGGCATAAACATCAGCTTGTAGGGTGTTTTCGAGCGCACCCTCTTGGAGTAATATGGTGAGTGTTTGCGTGGCAGCACTATATTGCTGCTGCTTGATCTGACTGTAGCCTAGTAGATAGCGAGCTATCTGTAGCTGCTTGCTAGAGGCTGTGCGCTTATTGAGGATAGCAGTGAGGGCTTGTGCTGCTTGCCTGTAAGCTCCCTGCTGAGAGAGGAGCTGCGCCCCTAGTAGTTCCGCCTCAGTTTGGTGAGCGGAGCGTGTGCCGAGCTGCTGCGCTTGCTGGTTATAGCGTTGTGCTAGGGCTAGGTCTCCCGATTGCTGCGCTTGCTGTGTGAGCTGATTGAGTAGATAGCACTGTGCCTCCACGATAACTGGCGAAGGTCTCTGGATACGTCCTATCGAGGCTAGACTAGTCAAGTAGTCAGGGCTGCGGTAGTAGCTCTCGATGAGAAAGTGCTCCATAGCCTCACGATGTGTCGACTGTGCGAATGTATTGAGAAACTCCTCGCAAAGCCTCACCTCCTGACCAAACGAACCGCTCGCCTTGCTGCGCATCAGCAATACTTGCTCATACATCGCAGCCTCACGAATCGCGGGAGCTACGGCTCTATCTGCCGCTACTCGATAGGAAGCCAAGGCCTCGGAGTAAAGACCCATATCTCTACGAGCACGTGCTAGGTAGAGGTTGGCCACGCCACTCGTCTCCGCATCGCCACGGGTCGCTAGGAGTAGATGCGGTATTGCTTGCTCCGTGCGCTCCGTCTCCATGTAGGCAGCCGCTAGGATGAGTTGGTCTTCGGGGGTAAGCAGATTGGCATTCTGGTCTGATAGCGGGGCCAGACGTTCGATTGCTTTGTCCGGCTCCTCCAGACGATACCAAGCATTTGCTTCTATGATTTGACTCTCCGTGCGCTGCTCCTCAGAGAGGTGTGCCGTAGCGAGTGCCTCGGTGTGTGTGAGCACGGACTGGTAGTTTTGCCGGTAGAGCGCTATTTTAGCCAATCCTAAACGAGCATCACACTGCAGGTCCCCCTGATCTTGTATTGGGAGAAGCGTTTGCTCAGCCTTGTCTAGACTATTTTGCGCTATGTATAGTTGTGCTAGATAAAGCCTAGCCACATCGCCCCAGTAGTCACCATCCGCAATGGTCATTTCAAAGAGTCGCTCCACTTGATCCACAGAGCGACCAGATAGTAAGAGCGCATAGGCCATCTTGACCTGCCACTCGCTCCGCACCTCACGTGTCAAGGTCAGCTCACGCACCTGCTCTAGCGTATGGCGAGCACGATTGTACTCCTTATTATATAGGTAGTGTGTAGCACGAGCTATGCGCGCGATCTGTGCGGGACGGGAGATGGGATCTGTCGTGATATACTCCTCCAGCTCGGCAGCCGCACTCGGACGACCCAGCAAATGCGCTCCGTAGGTCGCAAACCACTCATCGCCCTCGCTCAGACGTCGTGTAGAGGAGAGGAGCGTTGTGGTGCGCAGGGGCGAGCCAGCTGCAAGTGTTACCTCGATGGCATGCTGCTCGGTGGGTATGCTAAAGGTCTCTTGCGCCTGTAGTTGATAGGCTAGTGGCAAATTACCACAGAGAAGTAGCGTATATAGGAATCCTTTGTAGTTCATCGGTAATAGTCATACTTAGGGGGCGAGGTCTTGTGGATGCGCCCAATCGATTCTAACGCAAATCTACTGAAATAACTGCTGAAAGCAAAATGTGCCACCTTCCGCATATTCCACTCACTAGTGCATTATGAACAGAATCTCTGATCCCCGATACGCTTTTGCGGCAGAAAAAGCTGATCCCCACGTGGAAATTCTCAAATCGCCACGTGGTAAATGAAAAATCCCCACGTAGGCGAGAAATAAAACTTCGGAGGAATCAAACGAAACTTCGGAGGAATCAAATGAAACTTCGGAAGAATCATTTCACCTCCACGTGGAGAATAAAAAATAGCCACGTGGAGAATGGCAAATATCCACGTGGCTATCGAATTAGAGATTAGAGACGAGTAACCCTGTGTAGGGACGCACGGTCTGTGCGTCCGTCCCCGTCAAAGCGATACGAGTAACGGCTGTAGGGACGCACGAGCCGTGCGTCCCTACACAGGGTTACACGTATAGTCGTTGCTCATCTCGCTGTACTACAACGGACGCTCGACCGAGCGTCCCTACACAGGGTTACTCGTCTCGTCGCCACCTGTCAAGCGTTTTGTTGTTTGCAAAAAAAACTATCTTTGCGACATGGTGATTGTTTCTTGCTTGTTTCATCTTCTGGTACAAGGATTTGAAACAACGGGAGACTTCAACGAGAGATCTAACTAGAGCGAAATGACAAACCAACAATAATAACCCCTAAACTTTGGATTTATGAAACATACAACATGGTTATGCGCCCTGCTCCTTTTCGTGCTACCACTCGTGGCAAAGGGACAGCAGCAGGTGGCGCTGGATGAATCTCAGCAAGAGATCGCAAAGGTTATAAAGACCGTCATGCTTCTATCTGAGCAGGAGGCTATCCTCGATCAGGCGGATGCTACGACACGTAAGGCTGTCGAGGCTGTGTGTGCCCTCACTGGCCAAAAAGAGTACAATGAGAAAAGGGCAACAGATCTCGCCTCTTCACTTACACTTGAAGACAATCATATCGTAATCCTCCCGAAGTATCAGTATCTAGCAGAAGATGCAAAGTGGGATGGCGTATCCCTAGCTGAATTGGTGAAGGCTATTGATGACTTTCGCTCGATGACGCTAACGGGACAGCAGCAGGTAACGCTGGACAAATCTCAGCAAGAGATCGTAAAGGTCATAGAGACCGTCATGCATATATCTGAGCAGGATGCAACACTGGCTCAGGCTGATGCTACGACACGTAAGGCTGTCGAGGTGGTGCGAGCCCTCACTGGCCAAAAAGAGTACAGTGAGAAGGAGGCTACAGACCTAGCCTCTTTACTTACGTTTGAAGACAATCATATCGTTCTCCTCCCTAAGTATCAGCACCTAGCAGAGGCTGCAAGGTGGGATGGCGTATCCCTAGCGGAATTCGTGAAGGCGATAGACGACTTTCGCTCGATGACGCTAACGGGACAGCAATAGTCGGCTGTGTAGTCCGTATATTTCGCTCCGATCCTTCTAGAGACTGTCGCTAGCTAGCTGCAGTCTCTAGTCGTTTTAGGAGTCTATTCATCTCGACAGGTGTCTCTTTACGGAGAATATGGCAGGAAAACAATCTTTTTCTCTACCTAGTGGTAGGTATTACGAATATTCTTTGTAACTTTGAGGTCGAAGAAAACTAATTGTATCACAGTACTCAACTTTTGTCAGTAGACGGGAGGAGGGTACAATATCTATAAAGTACTACACATGGCAAAATTTAGAGGAGCAATCGTAGTCAACGAGCAACGCTGCAAGGGGTGCAACCTCTGCGTTGTGGCGTGTCCTACTGCGAGTATCTCACTTCACCCAGACGAGGTGAACGACAAGGGGTATCACTACTGCTACATGAGCAGCCCCGAAACATGCATTGGCTGCACAAATTGCGGCGTGGTTTGTCCCGACGGCTGTATCAGCGTCTATAAAGTAACCCTTTAATCCTATAGCTATCATGGCAGAAGTAAAACTGATGAAGGGCAACGAGGCCCTGGCACACTCGGCAATCCTCAACGGACTGGATGGCTATTTTGGATATCCTATCACACCTCAGTCTGAGGTGCTCGAGACACTTATGTCGTTACGCCCCTGGGAGAAGACCGGTATGGTCGTCCTACAGGCTGAGAGCGAGGTCTCTTCTATTAATATGGTATATGGAGGTGCTGGCTCTGGTAAGCGTGTCATGACATCCTCCTCTAGCCCTGGTATCAGCCTTATGGCTGAGGGTATCAGCTACATTGCAGGTGCTGAGCTACCCGCTCTAATCGTCAACGTGATGCGTGGTGGTCCTGGTCTAGGTACGATCCAGCCAAGTCAGGCTGACTACTTCCAGACCACCAAGGGTGGTGGACACGGTGACTACCGCCTCATCGTACTAGCTCCTTACTCTGTACAGGAGATGGTCGACTTCGTCGGTCTCGGTATGGATATGGCGTTTAAGTATCGTAACCCTGTTATGATACTGAGCGATGGTATCATCGGACAGATGATGGAGAAGGTGGTTCTACCCGAGCAGAAGCCTCGTCACACCGATGAGGAGATCGCTGCTAGCTGCCCCTGGGCTACTACAGGTCATACACCTGACAAGCGCTCTATTATCACATCTCTCGAGCTAGACTCAGCTGTGATGGAGCAAAACAACCTACGCTTCCAGGAGAAGTATCGTAAGATCGAGGAGAACGAGATACGCTACGAGGAGACAATGACGGAGGATGCTGACTACGTACTAGTAGCTTTCGGCTCTTCGGCACGTATCTGCCAGAAGGTCGTTCAGGTAGCTCGCCAGGAGGGTCTCAAGGTAGGTCTCGTACGTCCTATCACGCTATGGCCTTATCCATACGAAGTGATTACCAAGCTCGCTGAGCGTGGTGTCAAGGGCTTCCTCTCTGTCGAGCTCAATGCTGGTCAGATGGTCGAGGATGTCAGACTAGCTGTCAACGGTCGCTGCCCTGTAGAGCACTTCGGACGTATGGGTGGTATGCTATTCTCTCCAGACGAGGTCCTCAACGCTCTGCGTACGAAGCTCGTCAAGTAAGCTTACCCTTATCAATAACCAGTAATAGATAACGAATATCATGGATATAAAGGATATAACCAAACCAGAGAACTTGGTCTATCAGAAGCCAAGTCTGCTCAACAATAATACGATGCACTACTGCCCCGGCTGTAGCCACGGTGTCGTGCACAAGCTGGTTGCAGAGGTCCTCGAAGAGATGGGCATGGGCGACCAGGCCGTCGGTATAGCTCCTGTGGGCTGCTCCGTCTTCGCATACAACTATATAGACATCGACTGGCAGGAGGCTGCTCACGGACGTGCGCCTGCTGTAGCTACTGCTATCAAGCGTCTCTATCCTAATAAGCTCGTCTTCACCTATCAGGGTGATGGTGACCTAGCTGCTATCGGTACCGCTGAGACAATCCACGCTGCAAACCGTGGTGAGAACATTGTCATCATCTTCATCAACAATGGTATCTACGGTATGACCGGTGGTCAGATGGCTCCTACTACGCTACTCGGTATGAAGACTGTCACCTGTCCTGATGGTCGTACGCCAGAGCTTAACGGTTATCCACTCGTCATCTCTAAGATCCTCTCTGAGCTAGATGGTACGTGCTACGTTACTCGTCAGAGTGTACACACAGCACCTGCTGTACGTAAGGCTAAGAAGGCTCTACGCAAGGCTTTTGAGAATTCACTCGCAGGCAAGGGTACCAGCGTCGTTGAGTTCGTCTCAACCTGCAATACGGGCTGGAAGATGAGTCCTGCTAAGGCTAATGAGTGGATGTCGAAGTTTATGGTCGACAAGTACGCTCTTGGAGACATCAAGGATGTCGAGTCTAAGGGTAGCAACGACGAGGTGGTTACAATGAAAATCTAATCAGACGAAAGGAACAACTATGAATTACGAAATAGTCATATCTGGCTTCGGAGGTCAGGGTGTACTCTCTATGGGTAAGATACTTGCTTACTCTGGTATCATGGAGGACAAGGAGGTATCTTGGATGCCTTCTTACGGACCTGAGCAGCGTGGTGGTACGAGTAACGTTACGGTCATCGTAAGCGATGAGCCTGTTAGCTCGCCTGTTGTCAACGAGTATGATGTAGTCATCGTACTCAATCAGCCATCACTCGATAAGTTTGGTCCTCGTGTCAAGAAGGGCGGTATCCTCATCTACGATCCAGCCCTCATCCAGCACAAGTCTGATCGTAAGGATATCAACATCTACGAGGTGCCTGCTACTGATCAGAGCCTTGAGATGGGCAATGACAAGATCTTCAACATGATCATCCTCGGTGGTATGCTCAAGGCTGCTCCTATGCTAAAGCTCGAGAGCATCATCGCAGGACTCAAGAAGTCTCTGCCTGAGCGTCACCACAAGCTGATCCCCCTCAATGAGGAGGCTATCAAGCGCGGTATGGATAGTCTGATCAAGGTCAACTAGTCTAGGGAGACCCTCACACTATATAATATAATGTCAAGGCGTCCGCCGATCTACTCGTTAGATTGACGGACGCCTTCCCTTTTTTCTGCTAAAACGGTTGTTTCCTTATAAAAGAGTACCTTTGCACCGATTGAGACTAAGGCAACGGTCTCAGATAGCGTGAGAATATGGCAAAGCAGAAGAACTTAGTAATAGTAGAGTCCCCCGCAAAGGCGAAGACGATTGGCAAATTCCTCGGAGCCGATTACAAGGTGCTCTCGAGCTATGGACACATACGTGACCTAAAGCCGAGTAGCTTTAGTGTAGATGTGGAGCATCGCTTCGCTCCTATCTATGAGATTCCCGCAGACAAGCAGCGTCTCGTATCGGATCTACGCAAAGCTGCCAAGGCGAGTGACGTCGTCTGGCTCGCATCCGATGAAGACCGCGAGGGAGAGGCGATCGCTTGGCACCTCTATCATGTGCTAGACCTACAGAACAAGGAGACACACCGTATCGCATTCCACGAGATCACTAAGAGCGCCATACAGCATGCTATCCAGAATCCACGTTCGATCAACGAAAACCTTGTAGATGCCCAGCAGGCGCGTCGTGTCTTGGATCGTATCGTGGGCTTTGAGCTCTCGCCTGTCCTCTGGAGACGTGTCGGCCCCTCGCTCTCGGCAGGACGTGTACAGAGTGTTGCCGTGCGCCTGATTGTAGAGCGGGAGCGCGAGATATTAGCCTTCCAGCCAGAGACCTCTTTTGCCATTACAACACGACTAGAGACCAAGGGTGGAGACACTTTCTCTGCCGCACTCCCAGAAAACCTTCCTTCCGAGGAGGCTGCTCGCCAGCTCATGCAGCGAGCTATCGATAGTCAGTCCACCTTTGCCGTGCAGCAAGTGGAGCAGAAGCCTGGGCGTCGCTCTCCGTCGGCACCATTCACTACGAGTACGCTACAGCAGGAGGCTTCTCGCAAGCTCGGCATGAGTGTCTCCAATACGATGCGTGTCGCGCAGGCGCTCTACGAGCGAGGTCTCATCACTTATATGCGTACTGACTCGGTCAATCTTTCTAGCCTCGCACTCCACGATGCGGAGACGGTGATCCTAGAGCAGTGGGGCGCCGATTACTATCAGCGCCGACGCTATCACGTTAAGAGCAAAGGGGCGCAGGAGGCACACGAAGCTATTCGCCCGACTTATCTGCGCAACGCTACGATACAGGGTACCAAGCAGGAGCAAGCTCTCTACGACCTCATACGCAAGCGTACACTCGCTAGTCAGATGGCCGACGCTCGCATCGAGCGAACGATAGCGCAGATCGCTTCGCAGGGTGCTGACCCCGTTCGTCTAGAGGCTCGTGGCGAGGTGATTATCTTCGATGGCTTCATCAGTGCTTACACAGAGAGCCGTGATGACGAGGAGGATACCAGCAGCAATGAGCTTCCCAAGCTGAAGGAGGGTGACCTGCTACAGCTACGAGAGATAGAGGGCCGGCAATCCTTTACCAAGCCGAAGCCACGCTACACTGAGGCATCCCTCGTTCGCAAGATGGAGGAGCTAGGCATCGGTCGTCCATCTACTTACGCTCCAACGATCCAGACGATCCAAAACAGAGAGTACGTGCGTCGTGGCGAGAGCCAAGGCGAGAGTCGCGATGTGCTATACCTCAGCTGGCAGCACGGAGCAGGAAATACAACGATCAAGTCGCACAAACAGAAGGAGCGCTACGGCGGCGATCGCGGACGGCTCGTGCCCACTGATATGGGAATGGTCGTGACCGACTTCTTGATGGAAAACTTCTCCCGTGTCGTCGACTACAACTTCACGGCAGATGTCGAGGAGCGCTTTGACAAAGTTGCCGAGGGTGAGGCTCAGTGGCAAGATCTGATCGGCACGTTTTACGATAAGTTCCACCCGATGATCGAGGAGCAGAGCCAGTCTGGAGCCAAGCGCTATACAGGCGAGCGATTGCTCGGCACCGATCCTGTCAGTGGCAAGCCGGTTATCGCTCGCATCGGTCGCTACGGCCCGATGGTACAGATCGGAGAGGCACCCGATAACTCTCTGCCCGAGGCGGAGCGGGAGCGTCTCAAGCCTCGCTTTGCCAGTATCCCGAGCAATTTGCTCATAGAGACTATTACGCTAGAGGAGGCACTCAAGCTCTTTGACCTGCCCCGCACGGTCGGTGAGTTTGAGGGTGGCGAAGTGGTTGCCGCCGTGGGGCGCTTTGGCCCTTACCTACGGCACAAAGGAGCCTTCACATCGATCCCTAAGAGCAGCGGTCTGACACCCGAGGAGATCACCCTTCAGGAGGCGATCGAGCTCATCGAGGAGAAGCGTCGTAAGGATGCAGCCAGTCTGCTCAAAACCTTCCCCGAGGATCCCGATATTGCGATCCGTGACGGACGCTGGGGTGCTTACATCAAGGTGGGCAAGAAGAACTACAAGCTCACCAAAGAGCAGAAAGCTGATCCCACGAAGCTGACATACGCTGAGGTAGTCGCTATCATCGCTGAGCAAGATAAAGAGACCCCGAAGAAGGGACGCACAACAGCGAAGAAGACCGCTAGCACGGCTAAGAAGAAGAGTGCGACCAAGAAGACAACTACCACTACCAAGAAGACGACCAGCACTGCCAAGAAGGCTGCGTCTAAGCGTAGTGCGGCCTCTAAGTCGTGATAGCTACCTACTCTTAAAGCCATGGAGGCTCCCGTACAGCGTGTGTTTCTAGAGGTCGCTTACGACGGCACTAACTATTGTGGCTGGCAGGTACAGCCTCGTGGTGTCTCGGTGCAGTCTGAGCTAGAGCGCGCCCTCTCCATACTCTTTCGCCAGCCAATCTCGGTCACAGGCGCAGGGCGAACAGATGCTGGGGTACACGCTTACAGTATGATGGCGCATGCCGACTTACCAATCCCGCACCCACCGCTAGCACAGATACAGAGAGGCTTGTGCGGCATACTGCGTGGAGGTATATCCGTTCGCTCTGTCACGCCAGTCATCCCGACTGCTCACGCTCGCTTTGACGCTACCTCACGAAGGTATCACTACTATATCTCGGCTTGTAGCAACCCCTTCTGGGGTGACTACTGCTGGGAGCGACGCACGCTCCCTGATATGGCGCTGATGAACGAAGCTTGTCGCCACTGCATCGGTGAGCACGACTTCACCTCCTTTAGCAAGCTACACACGCAGACGAAGCACAATCGCTGTACCGTCTACACAGCGCATTGGGAGCAGGTTGAGATGCCTGGTCTCTGGGATGCGATGCGTTACGAAGTGTGTGCCAATCGCTTCCTCCACGGCATGGTGCGTACGATGGTCGGGACGCTCCTCGAGGTGGGCTACGGACAGCGCACGCCAGACTCTATCGCAGAGCTGATCCACAGCGAAGACCGCACGCTAGCCGGCTCAGCAGCTCCAGCTCGAGCGCTTTTCTTCGTCGAGGCGACCTATCCCGACTCGATCTATAGCACAGATCCCCAGTAAAAGCTTCTTCAGCTACTCATGCTATCTACTACACAATGAGTCACTAAACACCTTCTAAGAGGTTGTCGTATGTGCGGCAGCCCCTTTTTGTTGACCTTTAGGTCACAAAAAACGACCGCAAGAGCGGCTGTTTTCCATTTAAGGTTGAATTAATAGCGGCTTTACAGCGGGGTGGGTATTGATTAGCGAGAGCATCGCTTTCGTCTGAAGTAGGAGACCATCAGTTCACGGCACTCATCCTCGCAGACACCTCCCACGACGACGCTCTTGGGGTGGGGAAGCGCATCGCTATAACGCATATAGCCGCCCTTGGGGTCGGCAGCGCCATATACGATACGTCCTATCTGTGTCCAGCGCAAGGCTCCCATGCACATGGGGCAGGGCTCGACGGTGACGTAGAGTGTGCACTGTGGTAGGTACTTACCTCCGATGGCTGCCGTCGCCTGTGTGATGGCGAGCATCTCGGCATGGGCCGTGGGGTCGTTGAGCAGCTCGACTTGGTTATGACTCTTTGCTAGGATGCGTGATCCGACCGCTATGACCGCTCCGATAGGCACTTCGTCCGCTTCATAAGCTACTAGAGCTTGCTGGAGCGCTAGCTGCATCATTCGCTCGTCTAGGAGTGGCTCTATGGGAAGCTGCGAGATCATACTTAGCCAAAGATAGAGTCTAGCGTGGAGAATAGCTCGGCACCACGCAGAGAGCGAGCTGCAATCGTTTTGTCGGGCGCTATCAGCATGATCTCGGGAATGCTATAGATGCCGTAGGAAATAGATACTTGGCCCGAAAGATCATAGAGTTGTGTCCAAGGCAGTTGGTAGTCGTTCTGAAGCAGGGGAAGGTTGTAGGGCTCGTCCCAGAGGAAGATACTGACCATGTTAAGCCCTCGCTCATGATAAGTTTTGTATGCTTTGATCAGATTGGGCATTTCATCTAGGCAAGGCTTGCACCATCCTGACCAGCAGTGCAGAAGGGTGTAGCAATCTGGGAGCAGTTGTTCGGATAGAAGTGTTGTGTCGCCCTGAAGAGTCCCTAGGGGGAGATCTACAATGGGTGCGCCAGGACCGGTGCGGTAGAAGTTATCAACGGTGCGTAAGTAGAGTGCTATCTCACTATTGTTCAGTACGACAGGCCCCATATACTTACGAATGAAAGGCACCGTCTCCAGGAGGCTTTCGTAGTTGATCGTCAGAAGCATTACAGCTGCAATAATCCCGACAGGATCGTTTGGGTGTCGCAGACAATAGTCCTTAGCAAGGATGATATAACTCTCGATGGAGGCTTTGAAGTCTTGGTCAAAAGCGTCAAAGAGCGCACTATCAGAGGGAATCGCGGCGAGCTTTAGCTTGAAATCATCACCCAAGCTGTCTAGGGAGTCGTAAAGGCGATTGACCTCTTTATTGAGATAATCTCCCTCAAGTAGTGTACGCTTGATGAAATCAATGCAGAGCGGCTGCGTCGTGAGGATGACTGGAATAGGCTCTTCTCCTGTTACCTCTAGATAAGCGATATTTTTGCTCATGCTGTCCACATAGTTGCCCTTGAGGAGAAACTTCCCTTTGTGCACATAGCTACTGTCAATAGCTCTGCCGTTTATTAGTAGCTTGACCATTGGCGGGTCGGCACCTTCCTGCGCATTGGTGTATCCCGATATGTGGTACTTCTTCTGCTGCTGGCAGCTACAAAGAAGACTCATTGCGACGAGAGAGAGCAGTAGTAGCACCCTCGTGAGATGTAGCCTAGAGAGCTGTGGTGACGTGTGGGTAGACATGAGACGGGGGATCTATTACGACTTGGGCATCAAGATCTCTAGTAGCTCCTTGACCCCTTGAGTCGCCACCTTCTGAATATGTGTGACATGAGCGATGCCGTGCGTATTGACCTCTTTGGGATCAATAAGGTAGATGGGGGTGCCGTTGGGAACATAGGCGAGGAGGCTCGCAGCGGGGTAAACGTTGAGCGAGGTGCCGACGACCACCATGATGTCTGCCTGGCTTGCCTCGCGAATGGCTGGCTCGATCATCGGGACCGCCTCGCCAAACCATACGATAAAGGGTCTCAGCTGCGACCCATCTGGAGCAAGATCGCCCACATGCAGGTCGGGGTGCTCGGGATCAACGGGGTAAGTCTTCTGAGTGTTGCGCACAGAGCAGTTTTTCATTAGTTCGCCATGAAGGTGTATTACCTTGCTGCTGCCGGCGCGTTCGTGGAGGTTGTCCACATTTTGCGTCACGACGGTCACATCGTATTGACGCTCCAGCTCGGCTAGCCCGTAGTGTGCCGCATTGGGTTCGCAGCCCACATAGTCGCGGCGGCGGTCATTATAAAAGTCTAGCACCAGCTTGGGATTGCGTATGAAGCCCTCGATAGAGGCTACGTCCTGGACCGGGTAGTTCTCCCACAACCCGTCACTATCTCTAAAGGTTGATATGCCACTCTCGGCACTGACGCCAGCGCCTGTGAGGATGACCAGCTTACGCTTCGCTTGATTGGTTGGGTTATTCATAATGTCTGTCTTCTTTATAGTGTGCACCTAAGATACGAAACTTATTTCTCAAGGTCAAATAGAGGCTCCGGCTGCAAGAGCTGAAAGCCCTGTCGATGCAATGGGCAGGAACCGTGCTGGCGTATTCCCTCACGGTGCTGTGCTGTCGGGTATCCTTTGTTTTGCTCCCAACCGTAGTGCGGGTAGTGCTGTGCCTGCTGGGTCATATACTCATCTCGGTGTGTCTTGGCAAGGATAGAGGCAGCAGCAATGGCTAGGTAGCGGTCGTCGCCCTTGACGATGGTGTGGTACTCGACCTCGTCGGGACGTGGATCGTAGTAGTTGCCGTCGATGAGCAGACGCTCGGGCGTACAGGGCAATGTCTCGATGGCGCGTTGCATAGCAAGCATAGAGGCGTGGAGGATGTTGATCCGCTGGATCTCCTGAACGGTTGCTATGCCTACTGCCCACGCTGTGGCATGCTCCTCGATGAAGCGACGCAGCTCCTCGCGCTGCTTTGCCGTGAGCTTCTTACTATCTCGCAGATGCGGATGGTCTAGCGTGTCGGGCCAGACGACTGCTGCCGCATATAGGTCGCCAGCGAGGGCTCCCCGTCCAGCCTCGTCACAGCCGCACTCGATGAGTCCGTCCGATGCGTAGCGATGTAGTAATGACATGGCACCTTTAGCCTAGCATAGTGAGGGCACGTCGTAGTGCTTTTGCAAAGATCTCTAGGTCCTCGTGCGTGTTGTACAGCCCGAGGGAAGCTCTGATTGTGGCGTGGTGCCCCATCCCCTCGATGAGCGGGATAGCGCAGTGATGCCCCGTGCGGAGCGCTACGCCCTGCTGGTCTAGGAGCAGACCGAGATCGTAAGCGTGTGCCTGATGGCTGATGAAAGTGACTACGGCTCCCTTGCTGGGGGCGGTGCCAAGGATCTCGAGCGAAGGCTCCTGACTAATGATCTGCGTGAGATGCTCTAGGAGCTCCGTCTCGTAAGCGTGAATGCGGTCGAGACCAATCGCTGAGATGTACTCAACGGCTGTGGCAAAGGCGTGCGAACCGATGAAGTCGGGCGTGCCAGCCTCAAACTTGTATGGCAGCTCGTTGAAGGTGGTCTCTTCAAAGGATACATGCTCGATCATCTCGCCACCATACTGGTAGGGCGGTATCTGCTCGAGGAGCTTACGCCGTCCCCATACGATGCCGATACCTGTGGGGCCGTACACTTTGTGAGATGAGCAGACGTAAGCGTCGATGCCTAGCTCCTGCACATTGACCGACATGTGGGGCGCAGACTGCGCTCCGTCGACGATGATGATGGCGCCCTTGTCATGAGCCAGACGGGCTAGCTGTGCGACGGGATTGACCGTGCCAAGGACGTTGCTCACATGCGCCACGGAGACGATCTTGGTGCGGTCGGTGAGTAGCGCCTCAAAGGCGGGAAGGTCTAGCGAACCGTCCGCTAGAAGTGGAGCGACACGTAGATGCGCTCCCTTACGTAGGCAGAGCTGTTGCCACGGTACGAGGTTAGCGTGGTGCTCCATAGCGGTGATTAGCACTTCGTCATCGGGGCCGACGAGCGTTTCGCCAGCTGTGGAGGCTAGTAGGTTGAGCCCTTCGGTGGTGCCGCGTGTGAAGATCACTTCGTTAGGATCTGATGCCCCGATGAAGTGCGCCAGCGTGGCACGTGCCGCCTCGTGGCGATCGGTCGCCTCACGACTGAGCTGGTAGACGCCTCGGTGGACGTTGGCATTGTATCGTGTGTAGCCCTCGGTGATGGCGTCGATGACTACTTGGGGCTTTTGCGTAGTGGCACCACTATCTAGGTAGACCCAGCCAGGCTGCGCTGAGGTGTAGTGCTGTATGAGTGGAAAGTCTAGACGATATGAGGAGAGGTCTGTGGAAGACATAAGGATAAGGGGGAAATGTTCGACTAAAGCAATAGCCCGTCAATGAGATAGGCTGCTATATGTACGACGGCAAGCAAGACGACACCCATAGAGGTGCGCCTGAGCACAGCGTTGAGCTGGCTGCCAGTCACATGGATCATCTGACGGTATACGGATAGCGCATAGAGGAGGTAGGGGAGCAGTAGGATGATGCCCCAGATGTTTCCCTTGAAGGCGACGATAGAGAGGAGCCATGCGAGGAGGATGTTGGCCAAGTAAAACTTTGGGGCGAACTCCTGACCCAGACGCACGATACTCGTTCGCTTTTGGTTCTTGCGATCCTCCTCGTAGTCTCGGTAATTATTGACCACTAGGATATTGACCGCCACCGCTCCCATGGCTGTTGCCACGAGAAAGCTTTGTGTCGTGACCGTGCCCGTCAGGAGGTAGTAAGTGGTCATCACGGCGACCCAACCGTAGAAAGTCATCACCGCCACATCGCCCAGCCCTAGGTAGGCTAGCGGGCAGGGACCGCCCGTATACATCCAAGCGAAAAGTATGATGAGCGCACCGAGGAGGAGGAGCCACGGATTGGTCAGCAGGCAAAGGGTCACCCCCGCCACACCTGCGATGAGACCCCAAAAGAGTGCCACTCCAATGATGTCACGCTCTCGCAATTGGCCCGAAGCGAGTGGACGGCTAAAGCCTACGCGTCCCTCTCCGTCAGCACCACGCTTGAAGTCGTAGTAGTCGTTGCAACAGTTAGAGAAGGATTGTGCCGACAGCCCCACGACCAGGCAGAGCGTCGCTATGAGCCAGTTAGAGCCTCCCTGTAGCCAAGCCAAAGCGATGGCAGCAGCTATCGGTGCTAGCGATGCTGGCCAACTGTACGGTCGTGAGACCGAGATGAATTGCTTGAGGGTCATAATGTAGCGTGCGTGTATCGAGCCTACACCTTATTATTATAGCACCTCTGGACCTGGTGTGCGCAGATGTGCGAAGAGGTGATCTGAGAGATAGATCATCGCCCGCTTCTTCTCTTCCGTAGCGATGACTAGGTCGATGCTGTTACCACTAGTCCCGTAGCAAATGAGCCGCACGGCTACATCGTCTACCGCCTCGAGGATGCGCGCCTCAAAGCCTATGCGATGCCACCCCATATCTCCTACGATCGCTAGGATCGATAGGTCGCTTTGCACAGAACCTTCAGCCCAGGGCGTCATCTCCTCGATCAGCGTGGAGATCGCCTCCGAGTCTTCCTCTGCGACGATGACGTAACCATCGCCCGAAGCCATCAGGATGTCTGGCTCTATGTGTAGGCGGTGCATAGCCTCCGTCAGCGTGACGAGGAACTGCCCCGTAGAGACGTCGCTATTGCTCAGATGCTTCAGCAGGAGCGTCACGACACACATCCCGTCCTTTGCCGAGATCGCCTTGATCATATCTCTGTTTGTCACGTGAGATATGAGCGTGCCAGGGGCAGAGGGGTCGAGCGTGTTGAGCAGCCGCACAGGGATGCCCGCACGTCGTGCTGGCTCGATGCAGGCGGGGTGTAGTATCTTAGCACCGCAACGAGCTAGCTCGGCAGCCTCGCCAAAGCTCAGACGACGCACCGGCGACGTCATATTGACCACCCGCGGATCGTTGTTGTGTAGCCCATCAATGTCGGTCCATATCTGTATCTCCTCAGCTTGCACCGCCTCGCCAATGAGCGTGGCACTGTAGTCGCTACCGCCACGACGCAGGTTGTCCACCTCGCCGAAAGCGTTGCGACAGATGTATCCCTCCGTGAGGAAGAGTGCCTCCGCATCGCGTACCTCTTCGACCATCGGGCGCAATCGCTGAGCGATGTACTCGATGTCAGGTCGCCCCTCGTGGGTGATCCGCATGAAGTCTAGAGCTAGCAGCTTGTGCGGTGTGATCCCCTCGTAGAGCTGTAGCGTGAGTGCCATCAGGGCGGTACACATCATCTCGCCACAAGCGAGGATCTGCTTCTCGTCGTTGTGGGTAAAAGCCTCGTTGAGCGTCTGCAGCAAGAGACTGTCCAAGATCGGAGTCAAAGCCTCCTCTGCCAGCTGCTGGTGTAGCTCATGCCCCGCAAATAGTTCCGGTACCACATTGTCTATGTAGCGACTACGGAGCATCTCCACATGACGAGTCGCACGATCACGCTCGCCAGAGGTGATCAGCTCCGTCAGCGTCACGAGGTCGTTCGTCGTGCCAGCCATAGCTGAGAGTACCAGTGTCTTGCGCCCAGGTATACTCGCCACTAGATGCGCTACCGAGCGTATGCGATCAGGTGAACCGACAGAGGTGCCGCCAAACTTCAGTACGATCATAGCGTAGCTTCGATAGGATTGACAAATGGCTCTGAGCTAGGCTCCTCAACTAACTCTAGGGTAGGGGATAGGTCGATGCGCTCCAGGGTACGACTCTCCAGATTGATATGGTACCTCGTAGCAGGGAGCTCTTGTATGAGCGTCTCATTGTGCGTACTCATCAGCACCGCTACGCCCTCCTTGGCCAGTGACTGGATCAGTTGACCGATCAGTAGCGATGTCTCACTGTCTAGTCCCGTCGTAGGCTCATCGAGTAGGATTAGTCGTGGACGTACAACCAGCGCACGTGCTATGCAGATACGCTCAGCCTCGCCACCGCTCAGCTCGTGCGGGTACTTGTAGTGCTTGCCCTCCATGCCGACCTGTGTCAGAGCCTCTTCGATACGCGTAGCACGTCGCTCTCGCTTTTTCACCCCCACGGCACGTAGTACGAAGTCTAGGTTACCCTGCACCGTATAGTTATATAGGAGCTGCGCCTGTGACTGGAAGACTATCCCTAGCGAGCGCCTCAGAGCTTGTCGCTGGCGTACTGACATGCGGTGCAAGTTGTAGTCCAGCACCTTAGCAACTCCACCCTTAGGCGCCAGCTCGCCATAGAGCAGCTCTAGGAGCGAACTCTTACCACTTCCCACGGGACCCGTAAGGTAGGCAAAGTCCCCTGCTTCGAGCGTTAGTGTGACGTCTCGTAGTAGCTCATGCTCGTAGCGTGATACGGTGACACCCTGTAGGTCAATGATCGTACTCATAGTGGCTAACGTCTAGATTAATTGATTACTGTAGTGCAAAGTGCAGATACGCTTCGCAGTTTGCTGGCAGCCTCTCGGCGACCGTATCGCTATAAGTGTCGTAAAAGGCGTGATGCCCTATATAGTCTGCTCGTGCGAAAGCGGCTAGCCCCTCATAAGGTGTGAGGAAGGTCGCTAGCGTGTGCTTTTGGGATCCACCCTCGCAGAAGTTTGCCTCAGCGCTACCACAAGATACGGCGACACCTAGCTGGCGACCTACCCATGCGTCGCCTCCCTCGCCGAAGGCCCAGCCCTCGCCAAAGACTTCGTCAGTCCACTGCTTCAGGATCGCCGGAGCGGAGTACCAGTAGAGGGGAAACTGTAGTATCACACGATCGTGACGCTCCACGAGCGCACGCTCATGTGCCACATCTATGGGCGTCTCTGCGGGGTAAGCGTTACAGAGGCTATGTATCGTAGCGTGTCCCGTGAGTGCCTCCGCCCAAGCTTTGTTGATGACAGAGTGCTCCAGGTCGGGATGCGCTACGATGATCAGCGTGTTATGTCTCTCCATATTCTATTAGAAAGTAAAGCCAGCACCGAGGTAGAAGGAGGTGTTGCGCATAGCCTTCTGACCGAGCTTCTCTAGCTTAGGATCATTCTTCTCAATCTTCAGTTCATCGATGAAGCCCATATCAGCACCTACCATACCATACCACGAGCCGAAGGTTACCTTAGCCTTAGCACCTAGACCGATGTCGTAGCGCTTGAGCTTGGCACCATCCATTCCGAGGATGCCGTCCTTGTAGACATTGTAAGTCTTTTGAATATCGTCTAGGATCTTCCCCTGACTTACGGTAGCTCCTAGAGCGTAGGCAAAGTAAGGACCAGCCTCTATTGAGGCTCCGATAGTAGGCGTCAAGTTTAGACGCACACCCACATTTACAGGGATCTGCATATAGTGGCTGTAAACTTTGATGTCCCCCTCACCCTTTGGTGAAAGGAAAGTATATTGATTTCCCTTCATCGCAAAGGTTAGTCCTGTGCCGATGTACATCATCTTACCCACGTTGACATCTAGTCCAGCACCGAGACGATAGCCAACGAAAACCTTGTTTTCAGAGACATCCTGGAGTGTCTTAGCATGCGAAAGGTTAAAGAGCGGAGCTGCATCTACGTAAATGCGTAGAGGCATCTGAGCCTGAGCCGTGCCACCGAGCGCGCAGAGCGCCACGAGTGAGAGTAGTAGTGTACGTAGTCTTGTCATAGTAATATCTGTATAAGGTAAAGTTGCAATTACTCCTCAAAAGTACAACAATCTTGCGAGATGAGCCGGTTGTTGCATCTGTGCGTGACGTGTAACCCTTTGTAGGGACGCACGGATCGTGACGGATAATGTAGGGACGCTCGGTCTGAGCGTCCGTCCCCGTTAAAATGACGAGACTATAACATTTGACACAACGGACGCACAGACCGTGCGTCCCTACAGGGCGATGTGGGGAAGCGTCCCTACACCTGCGGAATCTTCTAGTCAATGTGTATCACATAGCGATCTTTGCGGGGTGCAGGTTCGGGACACTCATCGGGGTAGCCTATGATACAGCAGGCAACCCCCACGAGGTCTCCCTCCAGTCCCCACTCCTTGAGGAGTGCTTGACCCTCCTCCAGCTCGAAGATCCCCTTAGCCGCATTGATCCAGCAAGTGCCGAGACCTAGCGCGTGAGCTGCATTCTGCATATTGCCCACTACCAAAGCGCCATCTTGTAGGTAATTGCTCGACAGCGACTTGTCCGCCAGCACGACGAAGACCGCTGGAGCACCGTAAAACTGATCCTCCTCCCCACCGCGAGCTTTGTTAGCCAGCTGTGAGAGCTGGTCGCGAACGGAACGATTGGTCACAGCCACGATCGTGACAGACTGCTTACCCATTGCCGAGGGCGCATAAGTGCCCGCCTCGAGCACCTTGTCTAGTAGCTCCTGAGACGGTAGTTTAGGCTTATACTTACGTATACTCCTGCGTGTTAGGAAAATGTCCATTTTCTCTTGTGTCGTCATACTCATAGTGTCTGTAGTTGTGTCTGATTGTTCTGTTGTCGTAGCCTTCTGACAGGCGGCAGCCCCCACGAGGAGCAGTATCATCGCCAACGTCAGTGGCATCCATTCACGTAGCATAGTCATTAGCATCGATTCGTTAGTATATAAGCCCTTGTCCCTTGCGGCAAGAGCCCTCTACCCACAAATATACGAAAAGCTCCCCACCCACCCCTCGATCCTTATCAATTTCGCGTTGCATTAAAGGCTACAGCGTCTGTTGTCGAACAGTTGAAGAGATTTGCCCATGTAGGGACACAAACTCGGTGCGTCCGTTGTATCGAAGTTTACAGCGTCCGTACCCATTAAAGGTTACAATGTCAAGATTACATGTTGTGCCGTTCGACAACGGACGCACTGACGGTCTGCGTTCGACCGTGCTTCCCTACAGGTTGCTACTCGTGGGGGCGTGTCAGGCGAGGTCGAAGGTGTGCCACGAGCCGTGCCACAGGTCGACGGTGAGGAGCTTGCCGAGGAGGGCGGGCGCCTGTCCTAAGGCTAGCTGGAGCGTTTGGCTCGCTTGGATGCTGCCGATGACGCCAGCGGTGGCACCGATGACGCCAGGCGGTACGGTCTTCTCAGCGCTGTGCGGTTCGCTGTACAGGTCGCGGTAGCGCAGACTACTAGTTGGCGCAAAGATGGTACACTGTCCCCTCCATCCCTCGATGGCACCATGCACAAGCGGCTTGGCGGTGCTGCGGGTGTAGTCGTCTAGGAGGTAGCGTGTAGGGTAGTTGTCCGTAGCGTCGACGATGATCTGGTAGTCGGCTAGTAGGGTCGCTACATTGGTCTCATTGAGTCGCTCGGTGATCGCTTTGATCTGGAGGGTACTATTGAGCGCGGAGAGACGCTTTTGCGCTTGAATGGCTTTGGGGCGTGCGAGGTCGGACTCACAGTAGAGGATCTGACGCTGGAGGTTGGAGGGGGAGACGACATCGCAGTCGATGATAGCGATGCGCCCGATGCCTGCAGCCGTGAGGTAATAAAGTATAGGAGCTCCCAAGCCCCCAGCGCCAACGACTGCCACGCTCGTCTGAGCGAGTAGTCGCTGACCCTTGGGGCCTATCTCGGGGAGCTGTAGCTGACGCGCGTATCGTGCGCTGTCAGCGATGCCCGTGTTGTTTTGGGGCGTGCGGGTTACATCCACTGGTCCCAGTCTTTCCAAATGACTTCGTATCCCTGTGCCTTGATAGCAGCGATCATCTCTTCAGGAGAGCGTGAGTCGTTGATAGAGAACTGCTCTAGCTCGGGATTGGGATTGACATAACCGCCAGGCTGTGTGCTACTGCCGGCACTCATAGAGTTGGCTCCAATGCGTACGGCCATATCTCTGAAGGCGCTGCTTTCGCGAGTGGATAGGGAGATTTCGACCTCGGGGTCGAAGATGCGGTAAGCGCAGATGAGCTGTACCATCTGACGGTCGTTGATCGGGTCTGAGGGCATGTAGGAGCCTACGTGCGGACGCAGACGGGGCAGCGAGATAGAGTACTTGGTCTGCCAGTGGTGACTCTCTAGATAGTCTAGGTGTAGCGCGGTAAAGAAAGCATCCGTGCGCCAGTTGTCTAGTCCTAGGAGGGCACCGATGCCGACTTTGCGAAAGCCAGCTTCGGCAGCTCTGTCGGGTGTCTCTAGGCGGAAGCGGTAGTTGGCCTTGAGTCCCTTGGGGTGAAAGCGCGGATAGCTCTCCTCGTTGTAGGTCTCCTGATAGACGCAGACATAGTGTGCGCCCGCCTCGACGAGGACTTTGTAATCCTCGACAGTCATAGGCTGTACCTCGATCGATATTTGCGCAAACATGGGGCGGATGAGCTCGATGACCTGACGGTAGTAGTCAACGCCAGCATGCTTGGGCGACTCGCCAGCCACGAGGAGGATATGGGTGAAGCCCATGTCGGCAATAGCTTTTGCCTCAGCCTGCACCTCCTCCATGGTGAGTACCTTGCGGACTATCTTGTTCTCCTGATTGAACCCACAGTAGACGCAGTGGTTGTGGCAATAGTTAGAGAGGTAGAGAGGCTCATACATGCGTATGGTCTTGCCAAAGCGCTCGATGCTGAGCTGCTGCGCTTTGGTCGCCATAGCGTCTAGGTAAGCATCTCCCGCAGGGGAGATGAGTGCCTTGAAGTCGCGTAGGGTAGGCGTAGCTGTGGCGATGGCGTGCTCTACATCTTGAGCAGTAAAAGTGTCAAACTCAGCACACTCCTGCTCCCAATTGTACTGCTGCTTATAATCGTAGAATGTCATTAGTCAAAGAATCCTTGGAGTGGTGAAGTGGCGGTGGCGGTCATATCGGTGGCGGGCTGGTGCAGTCCCATCTCGTAAGCTGAGCGACCAGCCTCGACAGCTTTTCTAAAGGCAATGGACATAGCTACAGGGTCGGCAGCAGTAGAGATAGCGGTATTAACGAGTACCGCATCGGCACCTAGCTCCATAGCCTCGGCAGCGTGCGAGGGGCGACCGATGCCAGCGTCTACAACTACGGGGACGGTGCTCTCGGCGATGATGATGCGTAGCATATCTCTCGTTGTGAGTCCCATATTGCTGCCAATCGGAGCACCGAGGGGCATGACGCAAGGCGCACCAACCTCCTCGAGTCGCTTGCAGAGCACTGGGTCTGCCTGTATGTATGGCATGACGATGAAGCCCTCCTTGACGAGCTGCTCGGTGGCGCGTAGCGTCTCCATAGCATCGGGGAGAAGGTACTTGGGATCGGGGTGTACCTCTAGTTTGATCCAGTTGGTCTGTAGCGCCTCACGGGCTAGCTGTGCGGCGTAGACCGCTTCGTCGGCAGTGCGTGCGCCAGAGGTATTGGGTAGGATGATGACATTGGGGCGTGTGATGCTCTCAATGAGTGTATCGTGGAGGCCTGCAGAGGTCTCTACTCGGCGAAGCGCGACGGTGATAAGCTCGCTGCCAGAAGCGTCGAGAGCGTCTGACATAAGTTGATTGTTGGCAAATTTGCCAGTTCCGATGAAGAGGCGCGAGGTGAAGTCGTGATCTCCGATTTTCAATGACTTAGTCTGCATGTATATAGTAAATTAGGATGTATGTCTAGTTAGGAAAGCTTGATGTGTCACGCAGTAACTGCGATACGGTATGGTCCATATCGGTGGCGTGCTCAATGGCACCGCTCACGGCGATGCCGTCAATGCGTTTGTTGCTAAAGAGCGTCTCAGCATCTTCTGGCTGTATGCCTCCGATAGCTACAATGTGAGGAACGAGGAACTGTCGGTCCGTCTCTTTGACCTGCTGAGCGATCTGCGAGATGCCCTCTAAGCCTAGGATAGGAGCGAGGAGTGCTTTGGTCTGTGTGTCTCGATAGGGACCCACGCCGATGTAGTCAATGTTGGCCGCCAAGGCACGAGGTAGGTCGTCGAGGCTATTGACTGTGTAGCCGATGATGTACTCATCGCCTAGGATGCGTCGCGCCTCTTGCGGAGGGCAGTCTCGCTTGCCGAGGTGCACCCCGTCAGCGTCCACAGCGATGGTGGCGATGATGTCGTCGTCGATGAGTAAGCAGGCATGGTAGCGATCGGTCAGTGTGCGCAGGCGCAACCCCATCTCGATGCGCTCCTCGGTGGTCGCCTCCTTGAGTCGTAGCTGCACCCAGCGCCCGCCAGCTTCGAGGTATTGGGATACCTTATTATATAGTCTGTCGGGGTCTGACTCATTGGTCACGTACTGCAGGTCAAAGTCAAAGTACAGATGCTGCTTCTTCCAATTTTCTGAAAGAAACTTGGGGTAAAGTAGCTGTCGCCCAGGACGGTTTGGTTGCCCCGCAAAGATGGTGGCGAGGTAGTGGCAAGCACGTTGCACGGAGCTTACGAGGCTGTACTCCATGGCCCAGTAGCTGGCGATCGCAGCAGAGAGCATACAGCCAGTGCCGTGGATCGACTTGTCGTAGCGATGCGTGTAGTAGGGGTGGATGCCGTCTCTGGTGATCAGTTGGTTGACCACAAGATGTGGCGAAGTGGTATCGTGTCCACCCTTGAGGAGGATAGCCACACCGTGCTTCTGAGCGATGCGCTGAAGCTCTGCGGGATCGTCTGTGCCAAAGAGTGCCTGAGCCTCAGGCTTGTTGGGTGTGACGAGGCTCACCTCATTCAGTAGGGTAACGAACTTGTCCTGCTCCTCTGTCCAAAGTCGGGGTTGCGTCTCCTCGGCTGCTGTGGGCTGGAGGATAGGGTCCCAAATGATTCGCTTGACGCCTAGCGCCTTCATCTGCGCAACGATCTGTACCGCTTGCTGTAAATCCTGCACCATACCGAGCTTAGCCACGGTGACTGGGTGGTCGGTGAGGAGCGTCGTCAGCGACTCCTGTAGTTGGTCGGACGGCGTAGCGGTAACGGAGACGAAGCGGTGGAGGCTCTGTGCCGTGAGCGTAGAGATGACGCTGTAGCACTGCACGCTCAGATCATTTGCGATGCGGGTGTCTATGCTGATGCCAGCACCCGATGTGGGGTCGTGACCCGCAACGGTCAGGATGGCGGGCGTTTGGTATTGATCCAGACGCTCTTGTCGTTGTTCCTGCGGTTGCGACCATATGTCGCCTAGCACCGCAACCACAGCGTAACCCGCCTTTGCCACAGTCTCTTGACTTTCGGGGGTAATGCCCCCAAGAGCGTAGACTGGGTAAGGGAGCTTGAGCAATTCCTCCCGACAAGAAAGTAAGGCGGGGTTGCCCTGATAGCCCTCCTTGCTAATGCTATCAAAGAGCGGGCTGAGCAGGGCGTAGTCTGGTGTGAAAGGTAGCTCCAGCAGCTCTTGCAGCGAATGCGCCCCGACCGCTATCGTCTGGTGAGGAGCGAGAGGGATATCTCTCCACTCCGCCACACGACGATAGGGTAGGTAGACGCCCGCTACGTCATACTCTGCCAGTAGCGCATAGTGATCACACAGCACGACATACTGGTGATAGGCTGGCTCTAGATTGTCTAAGACCTCTCTAAAGTCTGTCTCAGAAGCTCCCGGCATGCGCAGGTGTACCTTACAGATACAGTTACTCACCACATCAATGATATCGCTAGCTAAGCCTTCGATATACTGACGTTCGGGCGGTGTGATGATGATCATGGGGCGTCGTCGGGCGGTTTGCTGATTACTTGTCGTCTTCGATGCGCTTCTGCAGCTGACGACTAGCACGCATCGAGCAGAAGTGCTCGCCACACATCGAGCAGAAGTGTGCCTCCTTGTGCCCCTCAGCGGGTAGCGTCTCGTCGTGATACTGGAGCGCAGTCTCGCTGTCGAGTGCTAGGTGGAACTGATCCTTCCAGCGGAACTCATAGCGTGCCTTGCTCATAGCGTAGTCGCGGTAGTATGCGCCTGGGTGTCCCTTGGCAAGGTCGGCTGCGTGGGCTGCCAGCTTGAAGGTGACGACACCCTCCTTGACATCGTCCTTGTTGGGCAGACCTAGGTGCTCCTTGCGGGTCACGTAGCAGAGCATCGCAGTGCCACGCCACGCAATCATAGCACCACCTATAGCACTGGTTATGTGATCATAGCCTGGGGCAATGTCGGTGACCAACGGACCGAGCGTGTAGAAAGGAGCTTCGTTGCAAAGGTCTAGCTGCAAGTCCATATTCTCCTTGATACGCTGCATAGGTACGTGACCAGGCCCCTCGATGAGAACCTGCACGCAGTGCTTGTCCGCAATGCGAGATAGCTCGCCCAGCGTACGTAGCTCGGCAAACTGCGCCTCATCGTTGGCATCAGCGATAGAGCCAGGACGCAAGCCGTCACCGATACTGATACCTACATCGTAGCGAGCGCAGATCTGACAGATCTCGTCAAAGTGCTCGTAGAGGAAGCTCTCACGCTTGTGCGTCGTACACCAGTTCGCCATGATAGCACCGCCACGAGAGACAATACCAGTGAGACGCTTCATCGTCAGCGGGATGAACTGCCAGCGCAAGCCAGCGTGGATGGTGAAGTAGTCGACACCCTGCTCAGCTTGCTCGATGAGCGTGTCGCGGTAGAGTTCCCAGGTGAGCTTGTCCGCCTGTCCCTTGACCTTTTCCAAAGCTTGGTATAGTGGCACGGTGCCTACAGGTACTGGCGAATTGCGAATGATCCACTCTCTCGTCTCGTGAATGTTGCGCCCCGTGGAGAGATCCATGATGGTGTCAGCTCCCCAGCGGATAGCCCAGACCGCCTTCTCGACTTCCTCCTGGATAGAGGAGGTGATGGGCGAGTTACCAATGTTTGCATTGATCTTGACGAGGAAGTTGCGTCCGATGATCATTGGCTCGCTCTCCGGGTGGTTGATATTGTTAGGGAGGATAGCGCGTCCAGCAGCGATCTCGTCACGGACGAACTCAGGGGTGATGCGCTCAGGGATATTAGCCCCAAAGCTCTCGCCTAGATGCTGCGGGTACTGCTCTCGGATCTCGTCCATGAGCTGATTCTCACGAATAGCGACATACTCCATTTCGGGGGTGATGATCCCCTGGCGAGCATAGTATAGCTGCGTGACAGGATGCTCCTCGGTGCCTACAAGCGGCTGGTCGTTGAGATGGGCAAAGCGCAGATGATCTAGCGAAGCGTCTTGTCTCCGCTTGCGACCATACTCCGAGCTCTGCTCCTTCAGTCTCGTCGTGTCGCCACGCTCCTCGATCCACTGCTGGCGTATCTTAGGTAGCCCTTGGTGCGGATCGACATGATAGTCTGGATCGGTGTAGGGACCCGAGGTGTCGTAGACTACGACCGAGCCGTTGTTGTGCCGTACACCCTCCTCGTCAATGGTGTCAGAGAGTGTGATGCGACGCATCGGCACGCGAATGTCGGGGCGAGAGCCGGTGACATATATCTTAGTAGAGCCAGGGAGTGGACCCTGAGAGATGTTTAGATTGTCCGTTTGATCTTTTTGCTTCATAGAGTAAAGAGATTAAGTGTGTTTGATAAGGGTTCGTAAGAGTCCGTAGGATGCTTTATCCACCCATCGCTGCGGTAATGATCGTGACGGCATCACCATCGCAGAGCTGGTGCGTAGGCCAGGCGTCACGTGGTATGACACGATGGTTGACCGCTAGCGCCGTGTGGTCGAGCGTAGTGACGACAGGCGATACCGCCTCTAGTAGCGAGGTACCTGCAGGCAGGTCGTGGAGAGTCTTATTGATCGTTACTTGCATAAGCCATATAAAAAGAAAAAGAGCCTACATACCTTCGTCAGTCTGGTATGTAAAACTCTTAGTGTGTACCGCCAAGCTCAAGGGCTTGACAAGTAGGGTGTCCCAGTATGAGAGTCTGCACGATCAGCGTGTAGTCGTTCTCTTTGCCTACGCCAGTATTATCTGGATCAGGTCAAGGGTCTCATCTCAGCCACTATGCAGTCGCACTGTGGCACCCCTAAGAGTCTACCGCAAAGGTAATGAAAAAATCTCACACCAGCCCCCCTTACGTAGAACCAAGACGCCTCAAAACGTACGAGTCCCCCTTTCTAGGGGAGCAAAGCTCGGTTGTCCCTGCTCAGGACCACCTGTATAACTCCGATGCATTCGGACTATTCCGATTCTTCCGAAGGATTTCCGAAATAGCTCCGTGGAAAATAAAAAATATCCACGGAGGCAAGAAGAATTTCTTCGGAAGAATCAAATGAAACTTCGGAAGAATCAAACGATAAGTCCGAAGAATTTTTTCGTAGCTCCGAGGAACAGAAAAATTTCTACGCCCAAATCTCGAATTGCCTCCGTAAGGTCCGAAAGAAGTCTAGTCAGTAGAAACGTAAAAACAGGTCGGAGATACGTATCTCCGACCTGTCTATCGGCATCACTCTTAGAGTGACGTTACAACATGAGACTGCTGCTATCCAGCAACAGTCTCATGAGCACAACCAAGTAGTAGAGCCCCCCTCTTAAGCTACTCAGTTGGCCTTAACTACTAACCATTATTAACTATGACATTCTGTGTGTCGAAGAGATGCTCTAGCGATACCACCTGGATGGTCTCTGCGCAGGCGCTCTTGTTCGAGAGGAAGGTGCACCTGAGCGTTCGATCAGCCGGCAGCGTAGAGATGATTGTCGTGTAGCATGGTCGACCCTCTGGATTTGCTCCATCCTTGGCGAGACCAAAGGAGAACTTGCCCATACTGCCGTCCTCAGTTGTTGCATCTGGATAGAAGTGCTCCGTAAAGAAGCGCAAGCGCATCGGGAGCTGTTGTATCCTAAAGTCTGCTGGAAGGGTAATGACGAAAGAGAGTGCACCCTGCTGCTTATGAACAGTAGCTGTCACCGCGTTACTAACTGCAGGCTGTCCATTCACCTGAAAGAGCTCATAGCTATAAGGCTTTCTTACCTCTACACGTACGATGCGCATCAAGTCGGGGTCACCAGTTACACCTACAATAATATCGGATATACGACTCACTCCAGGCTGAGCTGGTTGAAGAGTTGCCGTAATGACTCCTGCTGGCGTGATACTGACCTGACTGTCATCTGTTATGGCGGGGAGGTCGGCATCATTACGCACGGCAACGATCTGCAACTTATCATTTTGAGCTATGGCACTGCCCTCGGGATAATAGTTGGCCTTAAAGGTGAGTGTCCCCTCTCCATGTATCAGTATAAAGTTGCTCGCCTCGACCTCTAGTCGTCCCTTACCATCGGAGTACGAGGGGTAGGCTTGCAGCTCCTCAGAGAGTGCGAGGTTATTGACCGCGGGTCCTGCGACAGCCTCTTCTAGTGTGGGAGCACCAGCAGCTAGGGCATCTTTGATGACCACCCTGTACCAGTAGTTGCGGAGCAGGTCGTAGCGCTCTAGACGATTATCACTCTTGACGAAGTCAATCTTGTAGTAAGAGTCTTCTGTTGCGCCATTATACTTAGCTCGGAGCACGAGACAAGAGATAGGGTTTGCCATCTTATTCTTTCGCTCGAAGCCGTAGACGGGTTCACCACTTATGTACCAGCCGAGATCCCCATTGGGTAGGAAGGTCTCTCTCGGTATGGTCGGCACTCGATCCACTAGGCTAAATGCTCCGTCAAGATCTGGCATCGCAATCCGCTTAAAGGGAGCTACAGTACCGCAGTCGTAACTATTGCACAGTGTGTAGTAAACATCAGTGAGCTTAGGGGTGTCTTTCTCTAGCGTAAACTTAACCATAGAGCGCAAGAGCTTGATTTCTCCTAGGTTGCTATTCTCCTGCACTTCATTATACTTACAACGAGCCCACATCGGGATAGTTTTAGTTCGGATTACCTCGGCCATAGTTACTAGGTTTGAGAGGAGCACATCGCTCTCCTTACGTCCTAGGTACTGCCTACCCGAGTCACTGCCACCGTAGTCACAGTTAGCAACAAAGTGAATGACGCAGGGTGAGCTCTGGGGCTTCAGCTGTGCGGTGAAGGTGTAATTGCCTTCGCCAGCCTTGGTAAGGTTGGTCGCGAGGGCGTAGTCTGCCATCAGTCCCTCCTCGTTGAAGACGAGTAGTTCTAGCCGGTCGATCTTGTTCTCATCGATACCCTCTTGTTGCAAAGTGCGCATGGGGGCATAGCATGGTACATCTACCGAGAAGGATACAGAGACCCGCTCACCATCCTGATCTACGGGGGCTGTACGCTGCTCCTGCTGGCATGCAGTCAGTGCCACAAAGGCTAGCAGCAGGAGGGGGTATAGAAATATCTTCGTTCTAGTCATAACTTTCTATCGGTCTAATCTGTATGGTATATGTGACTGAATCGTCGGATCTTTGACATCGCGTACGCAACGGGTGTAAGCTCGGCTAGTGGAACCTTCGCTACCACCTTGCAACTCTATTGCTGCATCGCTCTTAGCACTCCAATAGTATGCACCCGTCATAATGGCTTTGACAGCACTATTGGGGTCGTTCTGTAGCTGGTCTATCAGTCTGATCTCAGCCTCTGTCGGTAGTCGCCAGTCATCGAGGGTCACCTCCTGTCCATCGACTATACGCGTCTCTGTATAGAGAGCACAGTCGCACAGCGCGGTCTCCTCAAAGGCTCCTATCTTGTTAGTTCTGCTCCAAGTCGGGTTGAACCATGAACCACCTTCAGTCCAACCATACTCTAGGTAAGGCCACCGCTCTGTGGCTCCAAGCTGGGAAGCAAGCTCAAAGCTGGGTGAGACCATCTGAGCGGTCTCAGCATCACGCTTGGTGGTAAGCTTAGAGGTCTTATTGCCTCCATTTAGCACCCAGCGACTACCATTCCAGTATCCAGGCCAGAAGTCTGTCGTCTCTCTCGGTGGAAAGCCAAGGATCATATCTTTGGGTGGATTCTGTACAGTGATACGGTAGATCGCTTTGTTATTCAGACCATCTGCCAATCTCCCGTTAGGTCTTCGCGAAGACTTCGCACCATTCGTGTGGGTAATAAAGTGGGATGGGTACTGATAGACCGTGACCTCTTTGTCTAGCTCTGTGATGCCATTGCTGACCTTAAAGCGGATCTTCTTGGGGACATTGTTGATTGGAATCCTTGACTCAATCTGAATATGATTGCCCACCACGGTAACCGATGGGTACTGATCACTGGAGATGGGGATAGCTTCTGTTATCGCCTCTCCCGTAGCTCCATTGACATAGCTGAAGGTAGCCTCCACGATCTGGGTCGTAACTGGCTTTTTAGAGGACTCATAAGATATGGTATGAGTCTCTACATTGTAGATATGTGCCTCTCTCTCTGACACCTCCAGATAGTTAGCTGCGGGTAGATCATACTGATCATCGCAGATGGTCCAGGGGAGGATAGAGAGACTGCCAGTGATTGACACAGGCTCTTCGGGAGTCGTGGAGCCCAGCTTATGGATGCCCAGCGTGAGATCGTAGAGCTTATTGGCCGTAAAGTGCGACTCCGCAGGCGTGAGGGCTACGCGATAGTAGTTGTTGATAACTGTCGTCTCGCCCGCCTTCTTGAGTGGCACGGTGAGGAGGTAGTAAGGAGCCAAGTCAGGATCGCTACTCCAATTACTATAGTAAGAGTAGAAGAGCTGCGGCTGCTGGTCTTGAGTATCTCGATAGCCATAGTCAATAGCGGAGACGCCTGTAGCTGCTTCCTCAGCTATAAGACATCCACGATCTGTGGCTCCGACGAACTTAATCTGGATCGTACCATCTAGTGCATATCCCTCGACAGCAACAGTAGGCGTGATGCGTAGCTTGCTGGCTACACGACGTAGCTCAACGGTACCGAGCTGCTTGCCCTCAGGGGTTCCTAAGTTAATCTGCTTAGAGATCTGACCCTGCATGACAAACTTAGCGTTAGGCAACTTAGCTACCGATTCGCTAACCGGGATCTTCGCTAGATCGCTCTCTTGCTGTGGTGCCGTGAAGGTCATATTGGTCACGACGTAAACATTGTAGGTAGAGCTACCATCGAAGCCTTGCCGCTGAGCCTCTGGGATCGGTATAATGTAGTTGCCATCGGCAGCGGGTGCTGGGGAGACTGACCAGTAGAGCGTACCCTCCTTGTAGAAGAGGATCTGGAGGCTCTCGATCTTGTTCTCATTAAGAGCATCAACCCCTGGCTCTGTAGCACGCAGTGAGCGGATCTCCTGCACAGCGAGTCGCAGTGAGAGTTCTGCTGTGGAGCCTTCATCGGGACACGCCACAGGCCTCTCCGTAACACAGCCTGATACCATCAGCAGTATCAAGGCATATCCCACTAAGCGGGTAGAAATATCTATTAGTCTATTCATAATCTATGATGCTTCTAATGGTTGCTAAGCGTTGTTCTGACAGATCCTAATGCCCGTCACTGGGATATCAGCTCCTTGTAGGTCTAGATACTCTGAGGTGAAGAGTAGCTGCGTGCAGCGTAGGTTAGCACCTGCGGGTTTCGTAGCGATAACCCGAACAGTGTACTCCGTAGTACCATCAGCTAATCCCTCTCGTACGGCTCCACCCTCGACGACAAACTTGAAGTCAAGTGCATTGGTCAGTGTGGCGCGCCACTTGGATGGATCGCTGCTGGAGCTTATCTTGACCTTGAACTCGGCAGCCTCTGTATCGGTCACGTAGTAAGTCGCTGTAGGATCGGGAGAGAGGCTCACGATCTTAGGTTTTTCGAGCTGCTCATCAATCATCTCTACCTCCCATGGTAATACTCGCGTGGTCAGCAGTAGCGCACTGTGCGCTCCGATCTTAGTGATCGTACCTGTCAGCTGGTAGTGATGATTGCGATGCAGCGCGTAGTGATGGTCGGCATCACTCGTCTCATCATTGACATAAGCGGTATAAGTCGTAGGAATTCCGTTGTAGAGTGCCTGAACGGTCAGTATAGGTGCCCGATCTGTCGTGTCTGCTACGCTACCGATATTCTCATAGGTGTAGAGGGTCTTATCGGGGATGTAAGAGGTAGGTGCTGCGTTATTGACTAGCGTTGCGTCTCCATCCTTTGGGTAGACCCATGTAGCCCCCAAGCTATAAGGATTAGGTGTCAAGAGCATACTGGTCTTAGGCAAGCGACTGATCGACACGCTACGGATGATCACCTGGTCGTCGGCTTCCGTCTTTTGGAGTAAGTCGAGGGTGATCTTAGCTCTTGTCTTAATCAAGTCGATCTCAGCCTGCACGTTCTGAGCCTTAACGAGGGTCGCTGTACCCTGACCAACCATTAGGATTGGCTGGGGCTTTGCAGCATTGCTGGGGTCCTCATCAGGGATAGCCATGCCGAGCAGGTCTTGCTTGAAGATGACCTTATTAAGGGCAGTGCTCATGGCCGGGCTCTCGTTGGCAATGACGTAGATATCCTTCGCTCCTTCGTGAGCCTCTACGCGTAGCCAGTCACTGAGGTCGGTCGGAGTGCTAAAGCTCTTCTGCACATCTAGTGCTCCTCCAGTCTGATTGAAGACTAGGATGCGGATCGTCTGCACAGGTAGATCCTCTACGAGGAGCTCCCCACCGCGCAGGGTCATCGTCGGGATAGAGAGCTGTACGGTGGCTGACTCTAAAGTCTCTCTCAGCTCACTGCGCTTACACCCTGACAGCGCTGTCAAGAGGAGTGCCGATAGTGCGAGCAGCAATGTAAGTATATGTCTATATGGTTTCATAGGATTTCAAACTTTGCATGTGAATGAGACTTTAGTAGATGACAAACTGGTGTACAATATTCCACGGGGTCACAACAATCTGCACTGATATATTGCCAGATCGCATGTCAATGAGGATATTGAGCATCTTGCCTATCTCGGGTAGCATGAGCGTGTCTCGAGAGTCTCTTGTAAAGCTCTCTAAGCATTTGTCGCCGACGTAGAAGTCTAGCTGGAATGGCTTGCCATCGATAGGCGGATAGACCCTAAAGGGTGCTATGTGATAGTCGCCTGTGGAGCCATCTAGAGATCCCGTCAGGCGGTAGGTCGTGGGATTACCACTGTATGTGTCAACTATAGAGTAGTTGTCTAGGGACTTGCCAAAGAGTATCTGGGCTGAAGCATAGTCGGTAGGATCAAATGGCTTCTTGTCACCATGGATCTCGAGCCACTGCTCGTAGCCTAGGACTGTCACATTGACCTGACAGGTGCGTCGGTAAATGTCTATGGTAGCGGGTTCGCCTAGCTTGAGTACGCCGTACTGCTGCTGACGATCTAATCGACCTGAGAATAGGTCTGTAGGGTACTGCCCAAAGCCGTCTGTGCGCAGTAGAGGCATCTGTACATCCTCGATGCGCTGTACGGACTCTAGTCGTGTTACATCTTCTGGAGCCACATTACCCCAAGCTACGAAAGTAAGGGACTTAGGGCCATAGTGCTCGATGTGTATAGGCTTGCGAGACTTGACCTCTTCGGCTGTTAAGATGATCTTGTCTATGCGCTTACCATTCTCGTCGAATGTGAATAGGATCACGTTCTCAACATCCCCATCAGAAGTTATATCCTTGTTGGAGATATCTACAGCTCGTACGGTCAGCTCGAATGGTTGAGGACAATCCTCGATATTCTCTGCGATACAGCCAGACAAGAGAACTACCATCGACGCTATCCAAGCCGTGGTTGCTGTCTTATTGATCCATCTCTGTACGATATTCATATTAGTGTCTCAATGGGGTGCTTAAATAAGGAGTGACAAGAGGGAGAGTCTGCAATCAAATATATCCGATCGTTAGTCTGATTTTATAGTTTGCTATGATGCTTCGTGATCTGTATATGATACAGACTCTCCGACTTCGTAGAGATGGCTCTAGAGCCACCACAACTAGACGGTGGCTCTAAAGCTATCTGTAAGGTGTGTCTACCAGACAACGTTTTGCTTAACGATGACCCAAGGTAGAACCTTGCACTTGACGTCAAGATTGGCCTTCTCGGCAGTTGGATCCTCTGGTGAGTTCGTACCAGGACCAGTGACCTTGAGCGTGATCTCGTACTTGTGGTTGCGCTCGATAGCGTTCTTAGCTTGATAACCTGTGTCGTAGCTATAGCCTTCCTTTGTCCAGTTAACAAGGACTGGATAGTAGGTAGAGTGATCTGTCGCAGATACGATCCATCCAGCCTCTACAGCCTGTGCAGCCTGCTCGTCTGTTAGTGCAGTACCGTCAGCCTGTGTGAGTTCGCCCTTGAGACAGAGGATGGTTGGGTGCTTTGTGGAGTTGTTCTCTAGGACGTAGAAGCCCTTGCCCGTCATAGTAGGTGCGACCTCGGTAAGATCCATCTTGAGCTCTGCCATCTCCGTGTAGTTAGCTGGAGTGTACTTATTAGCTTTCGTGCCAAAGAGCTGGACACCATAGAAGTAGTTAGCATCAGCGTTAACTAGAGACTTACCGAAGACGTTGGACTGTGCCTTAGCGATGAGCGCTATCAGCTGACCCTCGTCAAACTTGACACCATAGAGTGTCTTGTAAGGCTCTGCGAAGTCTACTGTAACGCCTGCTAGAGATATACCAGCGTGGATGTGCTTGAGCTCGATAGGCTTGTCTTTAGAGATAAGATTGCCTTCACCAGCTGCGTAGCCGTAGTAGTTCTTACCCTTCTGAAGAGTAACAGATACAGGCTCAGCTGTGAGCATAAATGTACCCTGAGTAGGATCCTGATCTACTGCAGCAAGTGTGTGCGTTAGAGCCTTAACCTTGTCTAGAGAGAGACCCTGGAGGTTTTCGTTAGCATAGTTAGCTACGACGACAAGCGTCTTAGCGCCAGATGTCGTCTCGATGTCTTTGACCTCGAGAGTACTAGCATCGGCTGCCTCCTTGTAGGCGACCTGTGCCTCTCCTAGATAGACCATGACGGCCAGCTTGTGAACCTTCATGTCTGCGTCGCCTGCGCCATCCTCATAAGCTCTGAGGTCGGCCGACTTAACTGCGACGCTGATGGTAGCGTCTGTCTCGGACTGTTGAGGTTCGTCCTGATTCTTGTTGCACGCTGTGAAAGCAAGTGCGAGAGCCACGAGGCTCAGTAGGAAAAACTTACTCTTCATAATTCGTTGAGTTGATTAGTGGTGAATAATATAGTTTGTATTGTTTGCTATCTGCTTAGAAGTTGTCCTGCATGTAGTGTAGGAACTCATCGAGGTTGTGCTGAGCGTCGGGCAAGCCGAGCTGAGCAGCTTTGGTTAGGTAGGTACGAGCATTGTCATACTGCTCGTTGTAAGCGTAGGCGATGCCTAGGAGGATGTAGAGCTTGCTGTTCTTCTTGTAGCGCTCTAGCAGCTTGACCGCCTGTGCATAGCGACCAGCCTCCAGGTCCATGATAGCTGCATTGGTGGCAGGCTCGACAGCATTGGGGAAGGCGTCAGCTGCAATTACCCAAGTCTGGTACCGCTCGGCACTGCCAGCAGGGTAACTATTGGCTACTAGATTGACCTCGGCTAGGCTAAGGTGTGTCGGGTGTGTCTTGATCACCTTCTTGGCTTCCGTCAGGTCAAAGCCCTTGACGACAAAGGAGAAGGTTATGACGGTACGACGTAGCGGTGGGTAATAAGTCTGTAGCATCTGGGCATAAGTCTGTCCATCGTCTATAGCTCGTAGGGCTGCAGCACGCTCGCTGGCTGGCTCCTTCTGAAGGGCCTCTAGGATCTGCTCCTTTTGGTCTAATGTACTAGCTGCAATGGCCTCTCGTAGACCATCCCAGTCTGCACCCATAGCCCGTGAGGTGTAGTGTCCCTTCAAGCGTGGACTCTTGCTAACGATATGCTGTGCGACATTGTCTACACGTCCCTGGGCTAGGCGCTTGTTAAGATCCTCGCTACCCTCAGGAGATGCGTAACCAGCTAGGGATAGGGCATCGACGGTCAAGTTCTTATTGCGTGTGAGCTCTGTCAGCTTGTCATCGATACGCTTGATCTCAGCGCGGTTATTGCCGAGGTTCATATTGAGACTCGTCTGACTGACTGGGAAGGTAATCTGAGCTGTGAGGCTCTCCTCGCGTCTCTTGGTCTCCTCACCCTCAGGTACGAGCATCGTATAGCGATACTGAGGCTGGTATAGTGGAGCTAGTGCATTGGGTGTCAGTAGGGTGGTGTAGTCTCCCAGCTCGCACTCAGCGCAGCCGTAGCCCTTGGCACGAAATATCAGTGAAGCATCCTTCATCCATGAGGCAAAGGGGACCTCTGCCGTGTAGTGGTAGTGCTGCTCACCGCTTTTGTTACGGATTATGTCCACCTGCTTGTCCATACGACGTAGCATGATGGCGCGTGTACGACCCGATATAGAGATCTCTGGCAGGTCGAGCTGCGCAGAGGCATCGTTGGCTTGAAGCGTCGGAACGATCTGTAGTACCGTATTGCTCTTCAGTTGCTTCATGTTGGTGAGGTCTAGGTCAAAGTCCACAACAGCCTTTGCTCCCTGTCTGGTTGCAACCGTCTGAGAAGTGGCTCTAAGCCCATCTAGTGGATTGACAGCCTCCTGAGCGATAAGCTCTGAGGGCAGCCATAGCATCGCTAGAGCAACTAATGTGAGCGTAGTGAGATGTAATATAGAGTGTTTCATGTCTTCTACTACTTTTGGTGAGTTGTACGATTAGAAGGTGTAAATCAAAGAAAGCGTTGCCTTAGTCGGTCCTAGGTAGTTTTTCTTTTCCTTGGCGACCTCTTTACCACAATGCTCGCATTGGTACTTCGTATAGTCGAAGAGTATGTAACCAGCGCTTAGGGAGGCCTCTAGATTCCAGTGCTTACCGAGCACCCACTCATATCCGTAGGTGATACCTGCACCGTAGCCCCACCCCTGTATGCGGCGGTCTTTGAGCTCTTTGAACCAACCGATAGGGAGGTTTAGCCTATTGAGATTGTAAAAGCCGACGACTCCGTGTAGACCAAAGAAGTGTCCGTTGAACGCCTCGCAGAGGAAGTAGCGGGCCTCTGGTACGACTGAGAAGTGCAGCCACTTCATACCCGTATCTTTATTGATAGGGTTGATGAAGTTGTACCCACCCGATAAATCGAAAGTCCAGCGTGGTGCGACCTTGACCTCGAAGCCAAGATTGGGTGTAGCAGTGCCCCAATAGAGGAGATTGCTCTTGATCCCAACATCCTGCGCCGTACACCATGTTATGCAGGCAAGCAGGGAGAGAAGGAGTGAGATAAGTCTATTTTTCATACGGTTTGCAATAACGGTTTCATGACTAATCTTGAAGGGAGGCAGCTCCTGTACCTAATGTTCATCTCGTGAACGAGGTCGGTGATCTGTTTCTCTTGTTTCTGTTGCAAAATTAGGTCTCGATACCGTTAAACATCGTATCAATTGCGGACAAATGTTTATCATATTCGGACAAGATTACATGCCACAACTTATCATTTCCGGACATGACAAGTGGTTTAATATTCTGTAGTATAAGTATTTGCATGTGATAATAGGACTGATAAAGGCAAGACCTAGTATGTGTTCTTATCTCTTGACAAAGCATTAAATAACAGCCCGTATTGCATCCAAAGGACCTCGATAGACGTGAGACATCTAGTATGAGAAGTATCGTAACTAGGAATTATAGCTACTATCGGAGGGTACAGAGAGTACGAGTAGCCCGCTGTAGGGGGGGGGAGGAACCTTTTCTGGAAGCCTTACCCGCCAAACGCACCCTCTACGGAGGTAAGCTAAGCAATGAAACTTCGGAAGAATCAAATGAAACTTCGGAAGAATCAAATCATAAGTCCGAAGAGTTTTGCTTTTTCTCCCTAGGGATCGTAGAGTTCCTCCGTTGGAACTAAAGAGTTCCTCCGTTGGAACTAAAGAGTTCCTCCCTTGGAACTAAAAAGTTCCTCCGTTGGAACTAAAAAGTTCCTCCGTTGGAACCGAAGAGTTCCTGCCTTGGAACTAAAAAGTTCCAAGAGGGGAACTACTTTTGGAACTCGTATGTAATTCGAAAACAATACGATACAAGCGTCACGCACCTCACGAGTAGCCCTTTGTAGGGACGCTCGGTCGAGCGTCCGTTCCCGTTAAAACCACGATGCTGTAACCTTTGATACAACGGACGCACAGACCGTGCGTCCCTACAAAGGGCTACACGTCTCGCTTTGACGGGAATGGATTCCCTCCCGCTATACACCGAGCCGTGCCTCCCAGCTGATCGGGAAAGCACGGCTCGTGTCTCTTTGGCGTAAAGGTCAAAAACGGATTGGTGAGGCGAACCCTTTTATTCTTGGGCTGTCATGATCTTTCTCTGATCTCTATACTTGGAGGGCGATACTTCGCAGATGCTCTTGAAGGATCGAGAGAAGTTGGAGTAAGTATCGAAGCCACTCTGGAAGGCGATGTCTGAAAGGCTCATCTCCGAGTCCTGATCCATCAGCTCACACGCCTTCCTTATCTTGAGCCGTAGTATATAAGCAGAGGGAGCATAGCCCGTGAGTGCCTTCATCTTGCGGTGTAGCTGTCGGCTACTCATATACAAACTGGCGGCAATCTCCTCCACGTTGGTATTCTTATTTAGTGTGATCTGCTGATCCACTATCGTAGACACTTTAGTCAGGAAGGTGATATCCGTCTCTTCTAGCTTAGTTGTTTCTGGCTCGTCCTCTTCTTGCCCCTTGATGACTATCTGAGCGAATTTCTGGCGTAGCGTCTTGCGACTATCGAGCAGTCGCTCTACCTGCATGCGCAGCTCTGTAGTGTTAAAGGGCTTAGTGAGATAGGCATCTGCTCCAGCCTCTATACCCTTGATGCGCTCTTCCTCGGAGACCTTTGCGGTGACGACGATGATCGGTATATGGTTTACGACCTCATTACTGCGTATCTGTCGGCACAAGTCTAGTCCATTGAGACCAGGCATCATCAAGTCAGTGATGATGATGTCTGGAACTAGCTCCACGGCTCTCTTGAAGCCTTCCGTTCCGTCTGTTGCATAGGATACACTATACTGATCCTCAAACTGAGATCCGATGTAAGAGGCTATGTCGCGGTTGTCCTCTATGATGAGCAGACGGCATGGTTCGTCTTGTTCACACTCACTATCTTCTAGATCGGTCTCTATATGAGGTAGCAGAGGCGTATTGGTCGCAGCAGATATGGTTTGCTGTGGAGTAGTTTCATCATTGATGATGGGTACGATGATGTGGAAGGTCGTTCCCTCACCAAGCTTGCTCTCGAGGGTGATCTGCCCTTTGGAAGCTTTGACGATCTGCTTGACTAAAGCCAGCCCTATGCCTGTGCCAATGTACTTGGAGTCTCCTTCAGCTTGATAAAATGGCTCGAAGGCATGCTCCACGGTCTCACTATCCATCCCATGACCTGTATCGGCCACATCTATATATATGGAGTCTTCGACACGCCATAAGGAGATGCTGATCTTGCCATGCGGAGGAGTGAACTTGAAGGCGTTGGAGAGCAGGTTGTTGAAGACCTTATTGACATAGTCTGGTACGAAGCTCATCTCTACCTGATCCTGAGGCTGGTAGATCAGCTCTATGTCTCGACTGAGAGCGTAGTCGCGATAGGAGTCGACGATCATAGCAATGTGTGCCGTGACATTGCCTCGACAACTACGAGAATCGCCTATTGAGGACTTAATCTTAGAGATGTCTAGTAGCTGGTTAATGAGCGTAAGCAGTCCCTGCCCTTGTCGCTCTATGCTTTTCGCCCGCTCTCTGATCTGCTCGGACTCCTCTTGCTGTAGCTCTTGACTCACTCCTAAGATGATGGTCAGAGGGGTGCGAAACTCGTGGGTGATATTGGTAAAGAAGTTCTCCCGCATAGAGGACATCTTCTTTAGCTTCTTATGGCTACGACGTTGTGTCCGCTGTACGTAAAAGAAGAAGCCTAGCGCCCCGAGGAGGAGTAGTCCTATGACGGTAAAGGTGATGTTTTCTAGATGTCGCTCTGCCCGCTCATGCTCTAGTATGAGCTTCGCTTCATTCATCTTCTTGTTTTGAAAGTATCGCTCAATGTTGAGACTGGTGTTTTGCATCTGATTGATCTTGTCCATATCTAAGATGCTCTGCTTCATCTCAGTAGCCCGCTCGTAGGCATCTAGTGCTGCGCGCCAGTCACCGTGACGCTTGTAGTACTTATAGTATAAGGTATAGATATCGGCTAGGTGCTCCTTGTCTTCTATTTTCTCTGCATTGCTCCGTGCTTGATCGAGGTACTGTAGCATCTGAGCATCGTCTCGTGTAGCATTGTGTACGCTAGCTAGCGCTACGAGCAGGTTGAGCTTGTGCCACTCATCTCTAGAGCCTCGCATCAGTTGGTAACCAGCCTCATACTCCTGAGCTGCCTTGTCATACTGCTGCGCTTGCTCATAGAGGGAGCCGAAATAAGAGTGACAGAGAGCTATGCCTAGGGTACTCTCAGCCTTCTGGTTAGCCTCCATGGAGTACCTATAGTACACCCATGCAGAGTCTATCTCACCACGATGCTCGAAGATAGATCCTAGATTGGCATAGTTGATGGCTACTCCCACCATACTGCCCAGCTGCTGCTCTACGACTAAAGCTTTGCGTAGAGCGCTGTCGGCACGCTCATAGTTGCCGAGCGTGAGGTAAATGTTGCCTAGCCCGTTGAGAGACTTTGCCTGATTCTTGATGGCGACAAAAGAGGTGTCCGTAGTAACCTTGCAGAGGCTCCACGCCTGGTAATGATACTCCTGAGCAATATCGAGGATGCCCATTCGTCGGTAGTCTGTACCTACATTATTCAGTGCTTGCACCCACTCCAGCGTGTCTAAGATAGACTCCGCCTGTTTCAAGCCCTCACTATGTGTCGTTAGCGCCCTGTCAAAGTCACTCTCATTGCGAAACCTATCTCCCAACACTCTCAGAGCGACAATGCTCCCGAGGATGTCGCCCTCACGTTCTAATCGCACCTGCAGTCTAGTAAGAGAGTCGATGTCTCGTGCAGCCCGCACTAGGCTATCGGCAACCTGACGCTCTGCTGCAGTAAATGTGATGGAGTCCCTCTGCTTGCAAGATGAGGCAAGCAGACAAACAATCACGAGGAGAGACGATAGTATGCCTAGGGGCTCTCTTTTCATCTTTATGGTACTTGGGGTGGGGACCTGTAGTCTCATCTTGACGACTTTTAGGTTGGTATGATTATAAGCGGCGGGTGAGGGCGGGTAGGACACTGCGCATCCAGTCGGTGTAGTCGCCTGCGACGATGTGGTCGTGCGCGTGGTTGACTAGGTCGAGGTAGAAGGCGATGTTGTGGATACTGGCAAGGGTGAGCCCTGTAATCTCTTGCGCCTTAAATAAGTGGTAAAGGTAGGCGCGGGTATATCGGTGATCGGTTGATGCGGTGCCCTCGGGGTCTATCGGCTCGTGACAGGTGCGCCACTTGGCATTGCGTATGTTGATCGTGCCTTGCCAGGTGAAGAGCTGGCCATTGCGAGCGTTGCGCGTGGGCATGATGCAGTCAAACATATCGACTCCTCGTGCGATACCCTCTAGTATGTTGGCTGGCGTACCGACGCCCATGAGGTAGCGCGGCTTATCCTTGGGGAGGATGCTATTGGTCAGCTCGATCATCTCGTACATCTTGTCGGTAGGCTCGCCGACGGCTAGTCCACCGATAGCATTGCCTGGGGCGCCTAGCGAAGCTATATGCTCTGCCGCACGACGTCTTAGGTCGGGGTAGACACATCCCTGCACAATGGGGAAGAGAGCCTGCTCGTAGCCATAGAGAGGCGGTGTATGCTCGAGGTGCTTGATGCAGCGGTCGAGCCACTGCTCGGTGGTGTCTAGCGACTGCTTGGCATAGGCGTAGCTGGCATCTCCTGGGCAGCACTCGTCGAAGGCCATCATAATGTCTGCTCCGATGGCACGCTCTATCTCCATAACCCGCTCGGGGGTGAAGAGATGCTTGGATCCGTCGATGTGCGAGGCGAAGGTAACACCCTCGGGTGTAATGCGTCGCATGGCTGCTAGCGAGAAGACTTGGTAGCCTCCACTATCGGTCAGTATGGGCTTGCTCCAGGTACCGAAGCGGTGCAGACCGCCTACCTCTTTGAGTATCTCTATACCAGGGCGCAGGTATAGATGGTAAGTATTGCCGAGTATGATCCGCGCATCGGTCTCCTGCTCCATCTGCTCCATAGTGACCGCCTTGATGGCTCCCGCGGTACCCACAGGCATGAAGACGGGGGTCTGTATATCTCCGTGGGCGGTCTTAATGACTCCAGTGCGTGCGTCGCTATGGGGGCAAGTATGATCTATGGTGAACTGCATAGTGCCAGTGTGGGGGAGGATTAAATCTTTAGGTCAAAGCCGATGGTCAGCATTTCGTAGATCTGTAGGCGAGATCTATTCTCAGGGGTGAGCGGTACGGCATCGTCGTAGCGTAGCAAGACGTTGACACGTGTGGAGATGTAGCGGCTGAAGGCAAAGACGAGAGAGTTCTCAAACTCGGTCTCGATACGCTTGTAGCTGGTATTGTAGTAGAGTCGCGACTCCCAAGCGAAGGTGTCGGTGAAGTCCCAGATCATATTGGCGCGGAGCATAGATCCGATGGCGCTGTAGATGTTTTTGCCCTCCTCAAAGCCGTGTCGGGTCATATCTATATCTTTGCGTGCGGACCACTTGAAGTCATAGGCAAGGGGAGCGATGTTGAGATCGAGTCTGAAGCGACGACCGTAGTAGGTCTTGGACTTGTTGTCTACGACCCACTTCATACCGAGACCTGCGGTGAGTGTGAGTGGTGAGGCAAAGGCAGAGTAAAGCACCGTCTTGTCTTCTGACCACTGCTCGAAAGCTTGTGTGCGAGCCTCTACGTCTAGTGAGTAGTACCACCCCTTGAATGCCTTGATACCTAAGTTGCTACGTAGGCGTAGGAGGTCGTCAGATACATTGTATCCTTGGAGCGAGTCACGTATCTCGGCATTGAGTCCGAGACGCCACTCTAGCTCGTTGAGCCAGTTGACCTTGTCCTTTTCGTAGCTGAGGCGGAGGAGCTGCTTGCTATGGAGGGCGAGGGCGCTGTTACCACCCTTGTGCCAGTTGGGCGAGATGTAGGTTTGGCTAAACTGTATGTTGCTCTCTAGTCCTGGGAACCAGTACTTTCTGCCTAACGTCACCCCGTGGAGCTGATCTGACACGTCAACGCCCGAAAAAGGAGTGTCGACGGCCGCTGCGATGACAGGCTTCGAGCTCCCGACAGTGGTTATATCTATGCGGTGTGCTAGTAGGTCTCCCTCTCGCCGTGTGATGAGTGCGGGGGAGGTAAGCTTAAGTTGGTTAATGCTTTGCAAGCTACGCTCATAGTATTGCTGTAGGATGGGAAGCTGTAGCTCTTTTCCTTGCAGAGCTGTGGCGAGTGGATCGCTTTTGCTTACTAAGCTGGGTACTAGATCTATGGATAGCTCGGAGCTCTTGACACTGGAGAAAACGTTTACAGCCGACGAGAGAGGAGCTTGTACTAGTAGGGTGGTGGGGAGAACCTCTTTGGGTAGTGGTGCTACGGGATTAGCGCGGTTGAGGAGATACTGTACCTTGAGCGTCGTTAGCTCGACGGTTGGTGCCGTAACGCTATCAGCATCGCTCTGGATGTCTGCAGGAAGAGACGTTTGCGCCACTAAGTGGTATGACCCAATGAGGGCGATGAGTGATAATAGTACGGTAAAGCGATAGTGATGCATGGAATACTATTCAGGAAACTCTAATGGGTAATAAGACTTCACGATTAAATGGAGTGACAGGCTCGTCATCTGCTAGAGAGGGTCTACGTCGCAGTAGATCTGTACCCTCCGAGCTTGGATAGCACTCTTTTGTATCGTGGAGATAATATGAGAAATCTGCCTTCGCACCTCCCGCCAAGGGCTAGAGGAACGAATTCTCATGCAAATATAGCGAATATGGCGCATACGCACCCAAGAGACGTAGGGCGCATTGGGCTCAGAGGCTTGCCAGAGTGGCTGAAACGGATCCGCCTGCATCGCTCGTGCTAGCGCAGCTGCGGTGTAGCAGACATCTCCCTCGGAGGCTCCTCGTATGTAAACGTAGATGAGGCGCACGTAAGGGGGGAAGTGGAGGTACTCACGCTCTGCTAGCTCGCCTACGCCATAAGGCTCTGCCGTGTCACCGTCCTGCAGGCTCTCGAGGAGGGGTGTATCGGTCTGGTAGCTCTGTATGTAGAGCTGCGCTGAGGGGTAGTTGCTCCCGAAGCGACTGAGTGCGGCATAGGCCCGCTCGTTGGCTCTGAAGTCCTCGCCCACGATCAGCTGGTCTAGGTTTGCCAAGCCAATGAGCCCTACATTGCGGATGGCATCTAGATAGATAAGACTTGAGGTGCCGACTAGTATGGCTGGCTCGTCGCTACGTATCAGCTGACGCATCCGTTGCTGCGCCTCTTTATTATAATATTGCGAGGCACTTAGCTCTAGGATGGGAACCTCTGTCGGGATGAAGAGCGTGAGTTCCTCGGCGATACGCTCTACGCCGTACCCCTGTATGCTAAAGGCTCCACGGCTGTTGTCTATCGCACCTTCAGTCTTGTCTAGGGAAGGCTCATCACTCTGATGACAATGAGGACAGATGCGAGGAGCGGGTGCCGTGAAGCCACAGTAGCTACAGCTAACGCTCTGCGTGGACTTGTGGTAGACTAAACCCACATCACAGTTGGGACATTGGAGCGTCTTCTGACAATGCCTACAGACGAGGTGCGGTGCGTAGCCTCGACGGTTGAGTAGGAGGATGCTTTTATGTCCCGCCTGGCACTGCTCTAAGAGTGCTTTGCGTAGCTCGATGGAGAGCATCTGACCCCACGGGAGCTTGCCCTGCTTGCGCTGAAGGGAGAGGTCAATCAACTCGAAGGGACGTGGCGCTCTTGGAGTGGTAGCGGGCGGTGCATCAAGCTGATTGAGCGAACGGTAGTATCCCCGCTCTACGTTGTAGAGTGCCTCGGCAGAGGGTGCGACGGTAGTCAGTAGGAGAGGCGTCTGGCTGCTTTTGCAGGCGACGACCGTCAGGTCACGAGCGTGGTAGCGCGGGGCTGGCTCGGACTGCTTGTAGCGACTGCTCTCCTCGTCGGTGACGATGACTAGATCACAGCGGGAGAGGGGTAGGAGGCTACCCATGCGAGAGGTGAGGACGATGAGTCCACGCTCTCGGTGTGTCAGTCCGAGGAGTCTAGCACGTAGTGCCATCCGCTCAGCGTCTGTCGTGGAGGAGCTGTAGAGGACGAGGTCAAAGGGAGTCACCTGTCGTCTCTCTCCGCTACCTCTAGCTAGTTGCTGCAGGGCACTGTAGAGCAGGCTTTGGTCAAAGAGGAAGAGCTGTGGCACATAGATAGTTACCTGTGCTGCGGGGCTACGCTGGAGCATCTGCTCGACCATCGAAACGACCAGCTCTATTTGCTCTTCATTGCTTTTAGCTTGGTAGAGTACGGGTTTGGACGTTTCGCCGATGAGACTCGCGAAGAGCTGACTCTGTCGCTGTTCTCCTGCTGCTGAGGCGGTGCGCTGTGCTGTAGGGCGTATAAGCGGATCGAAGAATGTCGCCGTCTCTCGTAGAATGCCTCGCTTGATGAGCGCACGGAGTGTGGCCTGTCGATTGGTATCTCTCCCGACGAGTGTCTCTCTGAGTAGGGGCGTGTCAAGCGGTAGCTCATGCTGGTAGAGGAGGTCTATCAGTTGCTCTACCATAGCTCTCTGCGCCTTGGCTCGGGAGATGCTCTCGACAAGCTCAGAGAGTGCCTCCTCGGAGCATAGCTCCTCGACAAACTGCACGGCTGGCGAGCCGACCTGCACAGAACGGCTGTAACGTGGTATAGACTCGCTACCAATGAGTACACCAGCGTGAAGGAGTCGGTCTATCTCGGGGTAGATGCGATCGCCAAGGATCTTCGCCAGCTTGCTCACCTTCGCTTGATGCCCTCGCATGGAGAGGAGCTCACGACGTATCTCTTCCGATAGTTCGGTCGCTTTGTAGTCGGTCGCTTGATCGCCCTCGGTCGTTTCGTCTGGCTCTCGCCAAGCTACCTGCGTCTCACTGGAGGGTAGGTAGCTACTCGGTATAGCTGCGGTGAGCCAAGCTCCTAGCGAACAGATGTAATAGGTAGCTCCCCAGCGCCAGAGGTCGATCTCTCTTGGGGTTACTATCGCTTCACGATCGGGTAGGGCTATAATAGATTTCAGCTGACCGAGAGGTCTGTCCGACTCCTCGATCAGCTGAGATATGATAGCGTAATAGTAGCGCTTACTGCCAAACTGCACTAGCGCACGCATACCGACCCTTGCCTGTTCACACAGCGCCTCGGGTACACGATAAGTGTACTCCTCCTCGAGGGCTAGGGGTAGGATGATGCGAGCCAGCATAGGCAGAGCTACTGGCTATGTTAAGTTACTGCTGGCTTAGAGCTGCGTGCATATTGGCAGCAGCCTTGCGTCCGTCACCCATAGCGAGGATGACTGTCGCACCTCCACGGACGATATCTCCGCCAGCGTAGACCTCTTTGATAGAGCTCTGGTTCTGCTCGTTGACGATGACAGTCCCCTTGGGCGAAACTTCCAATCCCTGGAAGGAGCGTGGTATGAGTGGGTTCGGTGAGACACCGATGCTCACGACGACGACATCTACGTCTACCTCATCGATAGCTCCGGGTATGGGGATCGGCTTGCGACGACCATCGGGTGTGGGGTCGCCTAGCTCCATGCGCTGTAGCTTCATACGGCACACTTTGCCCTTTTCGTTGCCCTCGTACTCGATGGGGCTGTGGAGTGTGAGGAACTCAACGCCCTCTGCCTTAGCATGTAGGATCTCCTCATGACGTGCGGGCATCTCCTCCTCACTACGACGATAGACGATCATAGCACGCTTAGCACCGAGGCGAAGTGCCGTACGGACTGAGTCCATAGCGGTGTTACCACCACCGATCACTGCGACCACGTCTCCCTTATAGATAGGCGTCTCAGCACCCTCGGTGCCAGCACCCATCAGGTTGACACGAGTGAGGTACTCGTTAGAGCTCATGACGCCGGCGAGGTTTTCGCCAGGGATGTTCATAAAGTTGGGCAAACCAGCACCACTACCCACGAAGATGCCTACGAAGCCCATCTCCTGTAGCTGCTCATAAGAAAGTGTACGTCCTACGACCACGTTCGTCTCAAAGTGTACGCCCATCTGCTCTAAGATCTTGAGCTCAGCGTTGACGACGCGTAGCGGTAGACGAAACTCGGGGATACCATACTTCAGTACGCCACCAACCTCGTGCAGAGCTTCAAAGACGGTCACATCGTAACCCCAGCGAGCCATATCGCCAGCGAAGGAGAGTCCGGCGGGACCACTTCCGATGACGGCAATCTTCTTTCCATTTTTTGGTGCCATCTCGGGTAGCTCGTATAGCCCATGCTCTCGCTCATAGTCTGCTACAAAGCGCTCCAGATAGCCAATGGCGACGGCATCGCGCTTCATCTTCTCCGTGTAGATACAGTGCTTCTCACACTGCTTCTCCTGAGGGCATACACGACCGCACACAGCGGGCAGTGAGCTACTCTCACGGATGATGTGCGCAGCGGCGGCAAAGTCTCCACGCTCTACGTTTTTGATAAAAGAGGGGATATTGATAGATACGGGGCAACCCTCCATACAAGAGGGATTGGCACAGTCGAGACAGCGAATAGCCTCCTGACGAGCCTCGGCCTCGGTGAGACCACAGTTGACCTCTTTGGTTAGACTGCGAGCACGCTCATGAGGGTCCACCTCAGTCATCTTGACTCGAGGTATAGCCATACGCTCCTTACCAGTATGTGCTTTGCGAAGCTCCTCGCGCCAAGGTTCGTTGCGACGAGCCGTGATCAGATCCTTTTGTTCTGACATTGTAATATGTGGTTAGCTCAGTGTGATACTTACTTCCTATAGGTGTTGAGACGCATCAGTAGCTCGTCAAAGTCTACTTGGTGAGCGTCAAACTCAGGTCCATCAACGCATACGAAGCGTGTCTTGCCTCCGACGGTGATACGACAAGCACCGCACATGCCTGTGCCGTCGACCATGATGGTATTGAGTGAGGCGGTGGTGGGGATGTTGTACTTCTTAGTAAGAAGTGCGACAAACTTCATCATGATGGCGGGACCAATCGTCACGCAGAGGTCTACCTTCTCGCGCTTGATGACAGACTCGACACCATCGGTCACGAGACCCTTGGTACCATAGGAGCCGTCGTCGGTCATGATGATGACCTCGTCAGCAAACTCTCTAAACTCTTTCTCTAGGATGATGAGTTCCTTAGTACGTGCAGCAGCGACGACGATCACCTTATTGCCAGCAGCCTTGAGTGCCCGGGCGATAGGGTAGAGCGGAGCCATACCGACACCACCACCAGCACAGACTACGGTGCCAAAGTTCTCAATATGTGTGGCTTGTCCTAGTGGCCCCACGATGTCGTGGATCATGTCTCCAGCGTTCAGAGCGACTAGTCGCTGAGAGGACTCGCCGACCGCCTGAACGATCAGTGTGATCGTGCCGGCATCTACATCAGCATCGGCAATAGTGTAGGGTACGCGCTCACTGTGGTCGGTGACACGTACGATGACAAAGTGTCCAGCACGGCGTGACTTGGCAATCAAAGGTGCCTCGACAACCAGCTTGGCTACTTTTTCGGAGAGAAAAGTCTTACTGACTATACGATTCATAGCGTTGTGTGATATGATATAAGCTAATCAAGAATGGTCTCGATAGGGTACCTAGAGGTAGGTACTGCCAAAGGTACGACTTTTTCACCACCTAGCCACTAATTCTACTGGAATTTGCTTTTCGTAGCTCGATGACCTGTACACCGTATGGGGGTAATTCGACGATCAGCGGAGCCCATGGCTGGAAGGCGTAGAGCTGCTCTTGAGGGGCTCCCAGGGAGTTGTGTATCGACACAAGCATCAGCTGCTGCGGGTCGTCGCACTCCTCCGAGACTGGGAGGAAAAGCGGGTAACGCTGCCGGTCAGCCGTAAAGTTGCTTAGCACAGCGATCCCGATCGTTTCGTCTGTCTGTTGCTCTGCGGGATCTAGTAGTCGTAGGTAACCGTAGGTGCGTTCAGCATTGAAGCCTCCCCACTGACGAGCCTGCTCCTGTATCGTGTGAAAATCTCCCCTTAGGATTACTGGGTGCTGCGCCCACTGCATGAGACGATGATAGCTCTGATAGGTCGGGTCGGCAGGGTCACGATGAGCTAGAGCGGGGATGCTCCAGTAGTCAAAGATTGTGGTACGTCCGTCATAACCACTATACCCCTCGGCATCTACTCCTCTCTCTCCATACTCTTGACCAGCGTAAAGGAGTAGGGGACTAGGGGTAGCGAGCGCAAGCAGCGTCATAGCAGTGAGTCCTCGCTGAGCTGTGTCGGTAAAGCAAGGCGAGGCTAGACGAACCTCGTCGTGGTTCTCTAAGAAGTAGAGCAGTTCGTTGGAAGCGTACTCCTTACTATCATAGATGAGTTGCTCTTCGATAGCAGAGACCGAGCGCTCCTGAGTGATCACTTGGTAGAGTGTGTCGTAGAGTCCGCTCTTGTCATAAAGTAGGTCGAAGGCGCCCTCCTCTAAGTATTTGTGGTAGTTGTCTATCTGGTAGATTTCTGCGATAAATGTGACGGGATACTTGTCCTTCACCTGAGGTATGACCCAGTGCCAAAACTCCACCGGCACCATCTCGACCATATCACAGCGAAAACCGTCTACCCCCTCGGCAGCCCAGTAGCAGAGGATGTCTCGCATCTGAAGCCACGTGGCAGGCGTCGGGTCAAAGTGTGAGATCCGAGAGCCATCGGGGCGGTAGTCCACACCATAGTTCAGCTTGACCGTCTCGTACCAATCGTTGGCTGAGGGGGTGGCAGACCAGCAGTCATTGCCCGTGACACGAGCTGGCTCTTCGTGATAACTGGAGGAGCGATTGGGTAGCTGAAGCGAGTAGCCAGGTAGGTAGTAGAAGTTGTTGTCTGGATCAAACGCTTTGCTCCTATCATCCTTAGCCCCTAGCGGTGTAGCCCCTTGGGGCGTGTGAGCGCCGTCATACTGTCGTGACACATGGTTGGGAACAAAGTCTATGATCACTTTCAATCCATGACGATGGCAACGGTCTACGAAAGAACGAAAAATCTCTCGCCGCCTCATCGGCTCTCGCACGATGGTCGGGTGTACGTCGTAGTAGTCGGTGATAGCATAGGGCGAGCCCGCCTGCCCCTTGACAATGTCAGGGTGCTTATCTGGACAGTCAGCCCAGCTGCGTAGAGGCGTCTGGGTGGCGTGGCGTATGATACCTATCGGCCACAGGTGAGAGACTCCTAGCGAAGCGAGGTAGTCAAGTGCTGCATCGTCAAAGTCTTCGAGCGTGCCCGTACCGTTTTGCTCCAGAGTACCATGAGGCGTCAGCTGAGCGTGAGCCTTCTTATTACCCCATAGACGTACTAGCGTGGAGTAGATGACAGTACGCATAGCCTACGCTTTGCTCTGCTGTGAGAGTAGATCGATGATCTCTCTAAACTGCTCCTCCTCTTCGTACGCCTTGCTGATGAGCTGGTAGCCAATGTCTGAGATGATGTCTACGGGAGATACATCGTAGGCGCCAAAGTGTGAGAGTAGGGGCGACTGAAGTACGACGTCGCATAGCTCTAGATCGATAGTCACGTTGGCACGCATCATAACACGTATGAGACGGTCGGAGAGGCGAAGCATGTTTTTCGTAGGCGTATTGTCCACCTCCGGGCTTAGGTTGATCCCTAGGAGGAAGTCACACGACTCACGGATAGGACGTGCGGGGAGATTCATAAAGACCCCTCCATCGACATACTGCTCGCCATCGATGACAATCGGCTCGAAGAGGATCGGTATCGAGCAGGATGCCACCACGGCAGAAGCTAGGTCACCCTCGGTAAAGTCACGCGCCTCGGCTCTATTGAGATTGGTTGCGATGATATGCATGGGAATCGGTAGATCCTCAATACGCTCATGTCGTAGGGTCTCTTTGAGGAATTGTCGGTACTTATTGGTCTTGAGCAGAGAGAGCCTAGGAGTCGTCAGCGAGGTCATATTCATGAAGCCAAAATGTGACGATAGGTCATAGATCTCCTCACTGCTGTAACCGTCTGCATAGAGAGCCCCCATGAGCGAACCGACACTAGTCCCAGCGATGATGTCAGGCCGTACGTTATGCTCTTCTAGAAAGCGAAAGATGCCTATGTAGGCTAGTCCACGAGCACTACCTCCACAGAGAGCTAGACCGAAGGTGGGACGCTTGCCGTAGGTCCATGTGCGGACACGCTCTACCAGCTTATCGAGAGAGGTAGATATGAGGGCAGAGCTGCGCTCGATGAGACGCTCTCCCTGAGCTTTCAGATCAGAAGGATTAATTGCCATATCAGTTTCATTTAGGTGGTCAAGGGTTTTCTACCCAGAGGAAGGTCTGCTAGGAGTGTCGTCAGGGGCGGCTCTACGAAGGCACGACGCGAAGCAACCACCAGCTCCCACTCCTCGGCAAACTGCTGCTGTGTGAGCATGTGGTTACGATGTCCCGAGCGATCCATACGGTCGAGGAGGTATCCCACGGTCAGCAGGTCGGGATCGACGGCTAGATTGTAGTGTAGCTCTTTGTCACGAGAGCTATAGACTACCTCGATGATTAGCTCCTCTTCTAGTAGCTTAGTGATGATCTCACTAGTTTGATTGATCGGCAGGTGACAAGCCTCTGAGAGCGAAGGTATATCATGAGGCTCAGGCTCGGTGTGATCAAGGAAGCGCTGCACGATGTGAGCCATCACGAGAACCGTTAGGAAGTCTGAGTAGCGAGGTGAGACATTGGTCGCATCCTTGGCATAGGTGAAGTTCACCACATTCTGTATGGAGAAGCATAGCTTAGCACTAAAGAGCGTGATCGACCAGACCACTTGTAGCCATAAGAGCAAGAGCGGTATAGCAGCAAATCCACCATAGATGGCATTGTACTTAGAGATCCATAAGATACCGCTGACGTAGAGTGCCTGTAGGATTTGAAAGGCACTACCAGCTATGGCTCCAGCGATGAGCGCTGGGAGAAACTTGACATGGGTGTTGGGTAGCGCCATAAACATACCCGCAAACATAAAGATGAGGATGACGTATGGAAGTAGATTGAGCATAAACTCCCATACAGGCGTAAAGAATATGTAGTCGTTGAACCAAGTGTTCTTTATCGTCGCCATCATCACAGTCAGTCCCGACGAGAGTGTCATCAGGATAGGCAGTAGCACGACCATCGTAATGTAGTCCGTCAGCTTACGTCCTATCGAACGCCCTCGAGGTACTCCCCAGATGACGTTGAAGGTCTGCTCGATCGTGTTCAAGAGCAAGAAGATAGTATAGAGAAACAGTACCAAACCGACCCCTAAGAAGAGCCCTCCTTGTACCTGTCCTAGATAGTTCTCCACGAAGCCCATCATCGTGTCCAGTTCGTTCTGATGTCCTGGCATATAAGTCATCAGAAAGTCATAGATCGTGTCTTGGAACCCAAAGCCCTTGGCAAAAGCTACAAGCAGTGCAAGCATCGGCACGATAGAAAGAAACGTCCTATAGGTCAGTGCCGAGGCATGGCGACTCAATCGCTGGTCCATATAGCCCTTGATAGCCATGTAGAGCGCCTTGAGCGTGTTGATATAGAGACGTCTGAAGCCACGCACCTCATCTGGCCGTATGTGCCACATATCGCTCGTGAGGAAGCGCACCACCTTGTAGGCACCCACCTTGAGCTTACGTATCCAGGAGGGTGGCTTGCGGGAGGTGTGCTCTACAGAAGTTTGCATAGAGCCTTCGTGCTTATGTATGGAGTCTGACTTGTGTGGCATATATTATAGTATTAGGAGGATAGGGGAGAGGCACAATGCGTGTCACATCACCTTGTGACCATGAGACGAGTCACGGAGAGGACAGCAGGTCTATAAGCCGGGTTCTGTGCCACTCGCGAGGAGTGGCGCTTGTCATTTATCTACGACACCCGTTGCCGAGTGTCTCTAGCAATCTACCCTCCGACTAGGACGAGTAGCCCTCATAGCGTCGGTATACTTGATCTTGCAACCCATAGTGTGTACAGCCAGTGGGTCACCCGCACTGCTGGTGAGCTCTTACCTCACCTTCTCACCCTTACCTAGCGTGCCATAGGCACCTAGGCGGTCATTCTCTTCTACACGTCACCTACCCTTGCGGATAGCTCTCTGTTAGGGAGTATGGTACTCTGCGTTGCCCGGACTTTCCTCTCTCGCCTGCGGGTGGAGCCGAGGCTCTAACCCTCTTGCGACAGCGACAAGCCGACCTACTGTCATATCCATGATACGTCACCGAGAGGCGCTCACCCTAGAGCGATCGCCTCCACGTCTGCAAAGATACAAAATGAAGTGATTAGCGTGATGCCCCTCCTAGATCCAGCCAGGGCTGACGCATTATAATTCCATTTCGAAGATTTCCTCTGGAGTCATTCGTGCGAGCTTTTTCCTCAGGCGTAGCGTTGATGTGGCTTTGAGCTTGTCTTTAAGCCGTTGAATGATAGTCAGGTTTATCTTGTTTATGATGTTCATATTCTGAGCAGCGTTGCCAGCTCTCTTGGTAGAGTAGTCCTCTCTGAAAAGCATATCCAGCATATAGTGTAGCTTGTTTTCTACAGCCCAATGCTCACGTATCAACTTGAAGACTTCTGTCCCGTCTGTCAGGCTAGAGATATAGAAGGTGGTCTCGCTGGTGGACTTATCGGTCTTCTTGTCTGTCCGTACTCTCGTCATCATATGGATACTTTTGAGCCCGTCCCATTTGTCTAAAGTCGAGTCTGGGT
>OGRE01000281.1_pt1 | contig 60416 bp, 50 predicted proteins | sample 1553421 | NCBI WGS metagenome assembly OGRE01 (sample SAMEA2580076, study PRJEB22360) | human gut metagenome | biome: human gut; feature: human-associated habitat; material: faeces | place: Denmark | collected 2008/2010 | reverse complement strand
GGCTGCCGACGGCACCGTCTCCGAACCTGCCCAACATGCGGGCCGTCTACCTGTATCCGTCGCTCTGTTTCTTCGAGGGCACGCCGATCAGCCTGGGCCGGGGAACGGATTTCCCGTTTCAGGCATACGGACACCCGGAGCTGCAGGGCGATTTCTCGTTTACGCCGCGCAGCAACGCAGGAGCCAAGAATCCGCCGCTCAAAGACAAACTCTGCCACGGCGTCGATCTGCGGGCCTCCCCGTCCGACGAGCGGATATGGGAGAGGGGAGTGGACCTCGGCTACGTGATCGACTGCTACCGGCAATTGAATCTGGGCGAAAAATTCTTCACGCCGATGTTCGACAGACTGACCGGCACGGACTACGTCCGGCAGATGATCCTGCAAGGCGCCGGAGCCGACCGGATCAAGGCCCGCTGGGCGGACGACGTGGAACGTTTCAAACAAACCCGAAAGCCCTACCTGCTATATGAAGAATAAGTTCGTGCTGACTCTGGTCTGGCTGTTGACGACCGCCGCGGCCCTCGGCCAGAACCTGATCCCTCTGCCCAATCGCGCCGATAAGCGAGACGGAGGCTTCCTGCTCACACGCCATACGGAGATCGTAAGCCCCGACTTTCCCGAGCTGGCCGACTACCTGAACGACCATCTCGAGCGCCTGACCGGCTACCGGCTGCCTGTGACGGAGCACCTCCGGGGAGTACGCCAAATCGTAATAAGCCGGAAAAGCGAACTGCCCCCCGAGGGCTACACGCTCGACGTCACGATTCCGCAAATCCGGATCGAGGGCCGCGACTATGCCGGCGCCTTCTACGCGCTTCAAACGCTTTTCCAGCTGTTGCCCGCCTCAGTGTACGACACGGCCGCCCCGGGGCGGGCCGAGACGGTCGAGATTCCGGGCTATCTGATCGAAGACTCGCCGCGCTTTCCCTACCGGGGCGTCATGCTCGACGTTTCGCGCACCTATTTCGACAAGGAAACGGTCATCGCGTACATCGACTGGATGGCCCGCCACAAGCTCAACCGGCTGCATTGGCATCTGACGGACGACAACGGCTGGCGCATCGAGATCAAGAAGTACCCCGAACTCACGTCGAAAGGGGCATGGCGGGGACCCGGCGAAGCGCTACCGCCCTCTTACGGATCGGGCGAGAGGCGCTACGGCGGCTATTTCACGCAGGACGACGTGCGCGAGATCGTGCGCTTCGCCGCATCGCGCGCCGTGGAGATCATTCCCGAGATCGACTTGCCGGGCCATAGCCAGACTCTGACGAGCGTCTACCCCGAAACGTTCTGCCTTAAGACCGGCGAAGACTATCCGCCCGAAGAGATGCGCAACGTGCTGTGCGCCGGGCGGGAGGAGAACTTCGCGATGCTGCGCGACATCCTGACCGAGCTGGCCTCTCTGTTTCCGTCGAAATACATTCACATAGGAGGCGACGAGGTCAGCACGAAATACTGGAGCAACTGTCCCCGGTGCAAGGCCCTGATGCAGACCGAGGGCATGCGGAAAGTCTCCGAAATTCAAAGCTACTTCGTTCGCCGGCTCGAAACGATCGTCCGCGAAACAGGCAAAAGCTGCGCGGCGTGGAACGAGGTGCTCGAGGACAACCGACCGGACAAGAGCACGCTCATCTATGCGTGGAAAGACACAGCGGCCTGCGCCGAAGCCGTTCGCGCCGGGCAGCCCGTCGTGATGATGCCCGCCCAGTACTGCTATATCGACATGAAGCAGAGCCGGTGGGAGAGAGGACATACATGGGCATGGCTGGTCGATACGCGCCGCGTCTATTCGTTCGACCCGGACGATACGGGAATCGGCGGCTGTCGTCCGGAACTGGTCCTCGGCATCGAGGCGGCCCAATGGGCGGAACTGCTCGACCGTCCCGAACGTTTCGTGGAGTATCAAGGGTATCCCCGCCTTTGCGCGCTGGCCGAGGCGGGCTGGACCGAAAAGGGAAGACGCAACTGGAACGATTTCTACGCCCGGCTGACATCGGGCCATCTGGACCGCCTGAGCGCCATGGGCATCCGCTTCCGGATGTTTCCGCCCGAGGCGGACTACCGCGACGGAACGATTACGGTGCGCAGCACCCATCCCGACGGAGAGGTCCGCTATACGAACGACTCGAGCGAGCCGACGCTCGCGTCGGCCTTATACGAAGGTCCGATCCGGACGAAAAATCCCGAACGCTATCTGTTCCGCACTTTCTACGGCGAAGGACACAGCCCGGCCGTTCCGGCTACGGCCGACACGACCGTCGCGCTGGGTGCCGGCAGCGAACGGACCGTCCGCATTCCGCTGGAATGCTACGTCGATCGCAACGGGCTCTGGCTGTTGAGCGTATCCCAGCAGCAAGACAACGCGAAGATCGACCGGATGGAAGTGAACGGTCCCGACACGACCTACACGATCATCCGCAACGGGCAGAAAACAAACCCGTTCAACGACCTGCGGCTTTACATCGACGAGCGGAACCGGACGGCCGATCTGATCCTCGCGCTGAGCAACCGCTCGCAGCGCTCCGACACGCTGACGCTCGGACTGCGCCCGTCGCCCTATATCGAGCCGCCGGTGCGCGTCACCAGCTCGCTCGTACCGTCGAAAAGGTTTCCGTTGCGCAATGCGTCCGACTACCATTTCGGGACTTACACCCGCGTCGCATCGCCTTGTAAGGCCGGCGACTACATTCTGTTCACGTTCGAAGAGCCGGTCGATTGCGAGTCCGTCGACCTGCGCACGGGCATTCCGAACGTCACGCGCTATATCGTCACGAAAGGGAGGGTCGCGTGGTCGAGCGACGGACGCTCCTTCATCGAGGCCGGACCGCTGAACGAAAGCGGACAGATCGTATGGAAACCGCACAAGCCCGTCCGCGCTATCCGGGTGTCGATCGAGGGCAGCAACGGCGAGACGGCCGTATGTTGGCAGGATCTTCGCATTACTCCCACGCGCTGAGGGAGCGTTTTCCAAAGGGAGGATCATTTGCTCCGTCGGCCTATCCGTAAACCGACAAACCCTATGAAAACATCGACGGAGCATCTGCCGCCCTGTTGCAGAGAGGAGTTGCGCGTACTGCGCTCGCTCACGGTCCGGCATATTCCCGACTGCTGCCTGATTATCCTCGGCGGAAGCCACGCGGGCCAAGACTATGTCTCGTGGAGCGAAAGCGTCGTTCGCGGGCGGCATACGCTTTACCGTCACGACTACGAAATCGCCGTTTTCGTCGAAGGAACCGAAACGAAGAAAGCAAGCAGGACACTCCGCCGCCGAATTGCCGGAACTTACGACGGACTTTTCAGATTCCGACGGCACACGACGCCCCGATTCATCGTCGAGTCCGTCGACACGCTGACCGAACAATCGAAACGCGGACACTTGTTCTACAACGGCCTCGTCCGCAACGGCATCCTGCTGTACGACAACGGCGGGCACGTTCCGTGCGATTGCGCGCGGCCCGATCCGCTCCGAGCGCTGGAGGGAGCCGTCGCCGGATTCGAGAAATATTTTCCCGATGCGGTCAATCTGCTGTACAGCGTCACGACCCGGCTGCTACCCGCCGAAAACTACCGGCAAAGCGCCCGGCGGCTTCACGAGGCCTGCGACAAGTTCTACCGCACCGTATGGACGGTGCATACGAATCATTCTCCCGGAACGCTGCCGCTCGACGAACTGGGCGGACTGGTCAAGCGTTACTCCCGCGAGTTCGCAGAAATTTTCCCCTGCCATGACGATTTCGAGGCCGAAAGCTACGAACTGCTTTGCCGCGCTCCGAAAGAAACGCGGCGCGGCGTATTCCGCTACACGCGCGAACGGCTGGGCTACATGCTACGCGGAACCGAGGCGCTCCGGGTTCTCACGCAAAGAATCTGCGCCGAGCGAATCGGGTTTTACACGGAGCTGGCCGAGGCTGCCGAGCGCAAGAAAGGTCTTTCCCGGGAAACGATTTTCGCCGGAAGATAAATCCGCATTCCGATACGGTTTACCGAAAGGTTTCGTATATTTGAATTCCAAAACTTTCCCGAACGTGAAGAAATACGCGCTCACTCTGCTGTTCGCTTTCGCCCTCGCGGCAATGCACGGACAAGACCGCGGACTGCCCGAGCGACTGGAACGGTCGCTCGACTCGATGATACTCGACGCCATGCAAATCAAGGCGTTCCCGGGGGCCCAGCTCGTCATCGGCGACAGGGAAGGCGTTCTTTATGCCCGCAACTACGGCTATCACGACTATTCGCGGAAACGGGAAGTGACCGATCGGGACCTGTACGACGTGGCCTCATGCACGAAAGTAGTGTCCACTACGTTCGTCGTCATGCGCCTGTACGACCGGGGCCTGCTGCGAATCGACGATCCTCTCGTGAAATATCTCCCCGAGTTCGCCGGCACGACGGCCGAAAGCGTCACGCTCGGCGAACTGCTGACTCACACCTCGGGCATGCGCGCGCAGACTTTCTATACGCCCTTGGTCCGCAATGCGAACGGAGGGCGCCTTTTCAGCGGCAAGCTGTCGGCCGAATATCCCTACCGGATCGGGAAAAACTATTTCGTGGCCCGCGACGTAGCCATCGACACGTTGCTGCTGTCGCGTACTCCACGCGCCGGCTGGCGCGAGGCCACCTCGAAACTGTACGTCAACCCGGCCGTCGACACGCTGATCATGCGGCAGATCATCGAGGATTACAAGCCGGAGCGCAGGGGGAGCTACCAGTACAGCGACACGAACTTCTGGCTGCTGAAACTGATCGCGGAAAAGGTCTCAGGAGAATCCCTCGACCGGCTGACCCACGCATTGCTGTCGGAGCTGGGCTGCACGTTGAGCGGGTACAATCCCTTGCAAACCTGCGACATGGAGCACTGCGTCCCGACCGAGGACGACCACATTCTGAACCGAGGCACCGTACAAGGCTACGTCCATGACGAACTGGGCGCTCTGATGGGCGGGGTAGGAGGCAACGCCGGGCTATTCTCGACGGCCAAGGAAATGGCCCGTTTCTGCGAAATGATGCTCAACGACGGATGCTATGCAGGCCGCCGGATTCTTTCGCAGGAAACAATCCGACTGTTCACCGGTTCGCCGCTCGCCGAACGGAAAATCTGGCGCGGACTCGGATTCGACAAACGGGACCCGGCCTCGAGTCCGTTGGGAGGCACGGACAGCTACGGACACACGGGCTTTACCGGCACGATATTCTGGATCGACGCCCGCGCCGGCCTGTACATGGTTTTCCTGTCGAATGCCGTATGCCCGACACGGGTCGACAACAAACTGCTTTCGACCTCTCTGCGAACCAAGATATGGGAGGCCGTAAAGCAGGGTTGTCGCTGAGGTTCGTGCTTATCGATCATTTTTCCCCGGACGAGTTTTCCTGATTTTTTTGCCGCATCGCCGGCAGCCGTCTCTTGCGGCAACGATTCGCCACACGTGTCCTCCGCTCTCCCGAAGCGCATTACCATCCATGTTCCGATCGCTATCGGCCGGAACGCACGGCAGCCGAAACATCCCGAACCCGGCAACCGGTCCCGCCGACAAACAGCAGCCCGAAGCGTTTCTCCCGTACGACACAGATCAACAAAAAAACAGGCTGCATGCGCTGCATGCAACCTGCCTTAAGAATATTCCCGAGAAACGGCCTACTGGTTCATCGTTACGAGCAGCTCTTCGTTGGAACGGGTCGACTCCATGTGCTTCTTGATCACTTCCATAGCCTCCACGGAATTCATATCGGAGAGATAGCGGCGCAATACCCAGATTTTCTGCAGCACTTCCTTGCGAAGCAGCAGGTCCTCGCGGCGGGTCCCCGACGCCATAATGTCGACGGCCGGATAAACGCGTTTGTTGGCGAGCTTGCGGTCGAGCTGAAGCTCCATGTTGCCGGTTCCCTTGAACTCCTCGAATATCACCTCGTCCATTTTCGAGCCGGTGTCGATCAGCGCCGTCGCGATGATCGTCAGCGATCCGCGCTCCTCGGTATTTCGGGCCGCGCCGAAAAACCGCTTGGGCTTATGCAGCGCATTCGCGTCGACACCGCCCGAGAGCACCTTGCCCGAAGCGGGCTGCACGGTATTGTAGGCACGAGCCAGACGCGTGATCGAATCGAGCAGGATCACGACGTCGTGCCCGCACTCGACCATTCTTTTGGCTTTCTCCAGTACCATCTCGGCGACCTTCACATGACGGGACGCCTGCTCGTCGAAAGTCGACGCCACGACCTCGGCCTTCACGTTGCGAGCCATCTCGGTCACCTCCTCCGGACGTTCGTCGATCAGCAGCACGATCAGGTACACCTCCGGATGATTGTCGGCAATGGCATTGGCAACCGACTGCAGCAGCATCGTCTTGCCGGTTTTGGGTTGGGCTACGATCAGACCGCGTTGCCCTTTGCCGATCGGCGAGAACAGGTCGATCACCCGACAGGGGATATTGTTGTGCCCGTTGCCCGTCAGATTGAATTTCTCGGAAGGGAACAGCGGAGTCATAAACTCGAACTGCACACGGTCACGCACCTCCTCCGGACTGAGTCCGTTGATGCGGTTGACCTTGACCAGCGGAAAATATTTCTCGCCCTCTTTCGGGGGACGGATCGCCCCCTGAACCGTATCGCCCACTTTCAGACCGAACAGTTTGATCTGAGACGGAGAGACATAAACGTCGTCCGGCGAGTTCAGGTAATTATAGTCGGTCGAACGCAGAAAGCCATAGCCGTCGGGCATGATTTCGAGCACGCCCTGTCCCTCCACAATACCGAGAAACTCTTCCTTCGCCTCTTTCTTCGGACCGGAATTCGCACGCGAGACCGGCTCCGGGCGCTCCTGCGTTTCCCTGACGAAAGTCGGAGCGGGAGCGGTCGGTTCCTGCACGGCGGGCGTTTCGGCACGATCCTCCGGAACCGCGCCCGAATCGCCCGGTTCAACCGCCGTTCCGTCCGAAGACATCGGCCGGATCGCCTTGGCACTCTTGGCGAAAGCGAGCCGGTCCCGCTTCTTGGGGCGGCCGGGCTTCCCCTTTTCAGGACTGGCGGTGAAAGCGGGAACAGTCCGCTGCCGGACGACCTGCTCGGGATGCGCGTCGGCCCTGACCTCGGAAACGGGAGCTTCTTCCGGCGTTTTCGGCGCCTCCTGTTCAGGAACCGCCTCGTCCGCCGACGGATTCTCGACGCTTTCGACCCGGACGTATCCCTTCGGACGACGGCCCCGCCGCTTTTTCTCGGGCACATTTTCTTCTCCTTCCGGAACCGGTACTTCCGGTTGTGCCGCTTCCGCGCCGGCCGGAGAAGAGTCTCCGCGCGCGGATAACTCCAAAATACGGTCGAGAAGTTCCTGTTTGCGCATCTGGGCCTTGATTCCCATGGACCGGCCTATTTCGCGCAATTCGGCAAGGCTTTTCCCTTTCAATGCTTCGGCATCCTGCATATGGTTCTGCTATTTAATCGTAAATTCAGTGATTTTTCGTATCCGAACGGATACACGAGAGTCGTAACGGCAACAAAAGTAACCGAAAAAAAGCAAACAGCAAAATTATTGCCACTATTTCGTCCGGCCCAACATATAATCGACGGCGGCCTGCAAATCCTGCGGCGTGTCGATCGCCAGGCTTTCAGTCATCGTGACGGCCGTCCGAATACGATAGCCGTTCTCCAGCCAACGCAACTGCTCGAGCGACTCGCATCGCTCGAGAATGCCCTGAGGCAGGGCGGTAATCTTCCGGAGCACGTCGCTGCGGTAGGCATACAGCCCGATATGCTTATAGTAGGTATGCGAACTCTGCCACTGCGACGGCTCGACTCCGCGAAGGAAGGGAATCGCCGAACGGCTGAAATAGAGCGCATGACCGTCGGCCGACAAGACCACCTTCGGAGAGTTGGAATTGAAAATATCCTCGTGCGGAGCGAACGCCTTGACCAACGTGGCGATTTGGGTCGAAGGCTCGTCGAAACACCCGGAGATCAGCGAAAGCTGCTCCTCGGATACGAAAGGCTCGTCGCCCTGAATATTGACAACGATGTCGAACCGCTCTCCGCAAAGGGCCTCCGCCTTGTCTAGCGCTTCCCGGCAGCGGTCCGTCCCGCTGCGGTGATCGGTCGAGGTCATGATCGCGCGACCCCCGAAACCGGCGACGGCCCGTTCGATCCGCTCGTCGTCGGTAGCCACATAGCAGGTATCGAAAAACGCTCGGGCCTTCTCATACACATGTCGGATCATCGGCTTGCCTCCCAAATCGGCCAGCGGCTTGCCGGGGAAACGGGTCGAGGCATACCGGGCGGGAATCAATGCAAGGAATTTCATAGTCGTTCGTTTGATTGCGCCGCGCCGCAACCGCCATGAACCGCGGTGCGGGCGGTAGCGCAAAGGTAACTTTTTTGTAACTTCGCACGACCGATATGAATGAAATTCGCACGATAGAACCTTTTATCCGCTTGGGCGAGCGCCTCGCCGAGGAGCTGCTCGACGGAACGATCGAACCTGTGATCCGCCGCAGCGAAGCCGAAAACCCGTGGTTTTCCCGCGCCAACGTCGTCTCGGCCATACAGGCTATATGTACGGATATGCTCGACGGCCGGAACCTTGGCTCATGGCTTGCCCGATACCCGGCCGCCGGCAGGCCGTCCGACGAAACGGTCGGCGTCGTCATGGCCGGAAATATCCCTCTGGTCGGCTTTTTCGACCTGCTGTGCGTCCTGATCTGCGACCGGCGCTGCCTGATCAAGCCCTCGTCCAAGGACCGCATCCTGATCGGTCACATAGTCGATCTGCTGCGCGAAATCGAGCCCCGGTTCTCGATCGGAGCGCTCGAAGGGAAGGTACCCGACCGCCTTATCGCTTCCGGAAGCGACGAGGCCCGCAGGCATTTCGCCTCGGTCTATCCCGACACGCCCTCCCTGCTCCGGGGGCACCGTTACAGCGTAGCCGTGCTTTCAGGGCAGGAAAGCGACAGGCAACTGGACGGGCTGTATGACGACGTCTTTTCGTATTTCGGACTCGGATGCCGCAACGTAAGCCGGATCTTCGTTCCGCGCGGATACGACCTGCGGCGTCTTTGCCGTCGGCTGTCCGCCCGACCGATCACCCACACGGGCTACCTGAACAATTACCGGCAGGCCCGCGCCATGCGGCTTCTGAGCGGAACGGAATTTATCGACGGAGGCTTTTTCCTGATGCGCCCCGGCGCCGACAAAGAGGGGCCGCTGAGCGAAATCGCCTGCACGTCTTACGAAAGCGTCGGAAGCGTCGAGCGACTGCTCCGCGAACGCGACCGGGAAATACAGTGCGTCGTATCGGCGACGCTCGACCATCCCCGGCGGGTCGATTTCGGGCAGGCCCAGCACCCTTCGTTGACCGATTATCCCGACGGAATAGACGTAATGGAATTTCTGCTGGCCGGCTCTCCGGCCCCGGCCGACCGACGACAGCTATGACCGAGCACGAGCATTTCGACAAAGAGGACTTTCGCGTCCGGACCGCCGCCCGATCCTACGAGGATTGCCTATTCACCGGCTGCCTGTTTTCAAGCGCCGACCTGCGCGACTGCGAGTTCACCGATTGTCGGTTCGAGCGTTGCGACCTGAGCATGGCCTTGCTGGAAAACACGTCGATGCGGACGGTCCGGTTCCACGAATGCAAGCTGCTGGGCACGAGTTTCGAAAATTGCAACCAAATCCTGTTCTCGCCCGACTTCGAACGTTGCCTTCTCGACTACGCCTCGTTCCGCCGCGCGAAACTCCGCAAGCGCCTGTTTTGCGGATGCAGCCTTCGGCAAGCCGACTTCTCGGCGGCGGACCTAAGCGGAGCGGTTTTTGCCGATTGCGATCTGGACGGAGCGACTTTCGATCGCACCGTGTTGGAAAAGACCGATTTCTCGACCGCGCGGAACTATTCGATCGACCCGGAGACGAACCGAATACGCCGGGCTCGATTCTCGATCGGCGGTCTTCCGGGCTTGCTCGGTCGATACGATATCGATATTTCCGAAACATGAGAACGATTAATCGGACAATCGCGCTATCTTTACGCACGAAACAAAATACGCCCGAAACCATGTCAGTAATTCTAAAACTGAGAATGCTCAGCGACGAGGACGACTGCTTCCTGCGCGACTACGAGGTGCCGTACGAGTCGACGCTGGAGGAATTGCACGACTTCATCTGCAACGACCTGCAATACGAGAAAATACCGGAATCATCGTTCTTCGAAGCCGACCGCAAGTGGAACAGACGACGCGAATACACGCATGCCGGTGCCGGCGCGACGGGATCGGACTCTTCCGCCTCCCGGTGCAGGATGTCCGAAAACCGGCTCTCGGACATCCTGCACCGGATGCACGACCGGCTGATCTTCCGCTTCGACCCTCCGGGAGACCGGGCCTACTATCTGGAGGTGATCGACACGGCAGAGGCCGGTGCGGGCAAAAGCTACCCCAATCTGTTGCTGGCCAACGGGGAGGCGCCCGACCAGTTCGATCCGGAGGCATCCCCGCGAAACCGGTCGATTTTCGAGGAGGCGATGGGCGACTACAACGACTTCGAGGGAGACGACGCGTATGGCGACGACGAATAACGGCGGCAAGACGCTCGTCGTGCTGCTCGGCGCGACAGCCACGGGCAAAACCGACGTCGGCATCGCGCTGGCTCGGGCGTTCGGATCGGAAATCGTATCGTCCGACTCGAGGCAGATTTACCGCGAGATGAGCATCGGAACGGCCAAGCCGACCGAAGAGGAGCTCTCGGCCGTTCCGCACCACCTGATCGGCACGCGCAGCGTCCGCGAGGACTATTCGGCAGGCCGGTACGAGCAGGATGCGCTCCGGGTGCTGGAGGAACGTTTCCGCGAACACGACACCCTGTTTCTGGTCGGCGGGTCGGGCCTGTACATCGACGCGGTCTGCTACGGTATGGACGAGCTTCCGGCCGTCGATCCGCATTTGCGGGAAACACTCGTCCGCAGGGCGCAGACCGAAGGACTCGAGTCGCTGTTCGAAGAACTGCGGAAGCTCGATCCGGCGCATTGCGAAGTCATGGACCGCAGCAACCCGCAACGAGTGATCCGCGCGCTGGAAGTATGCCTGCAGAGCGGCCGGCCGTACAGCAGCTTGCGGAAGGGTAAGCCGAAAACGCGCCCTTTCCGTATCCTGCGCGTCGGGCTCCGGATGCTCCGCGACGTACTCTACGACCGGATCGACCGGCGGGTCGACCGCATGATAGCCGACGGCCTCGAACGGGAGGCCCGGGAATTGTATCCTCTCCGGGAATACAATGCGCTGCAAACGGTCGGCTACAGGGAGTTGTTCGCCTATTTCGAAGGCGAGACGAGCCGGGAGCGGGCCATCGAACTGATCAAGCGCAACAGTCGCCGCTACGCGAAACGGCAAACGACCTGGTTCGCAAGGAATACGGACACGCGATGGTTCGAAGCAGAAGAAGGGTGCGCCGAAAAAATCGCCAGCTATCTGAGCGGGACGATATGACCGCCGCACCCTTATTATCAGACAAGCAAATAGATACTGAGTGACCGCCGAGAGCGGCCCGACATTCCGGAACGCACGCTTCCGGCCCGTTCCTGCCGTAACGGTTTTCAACCTTCATAAGACAAGAGCCGACGACACGGCAAGACAAATCCGCAAAACATGGCCGGTCCCGCGATCCGATGGCCTGCATCGGCATTCCGGAAAGGAGCGCGCAGAATATGCGATAAAACGTAAAATTTGTATTTCAGCCGGATATGGTCTATATTTGTCGCCTCCGCCTCAGGCTTCGGCAGTCTGAGCGGCGGACACGCTCGGATGGCGGAATCGGTAGACGCGTCGGACTTAAAATCCGATAAACCGAAAGGTTTGTGCGGGTTCAATTCCCGCTCCGAGTACGGCAAGGCGGCTGTCGGTCTGACGATTGACAGTCGCTTTTCTTCTACCCGTTGTCTCGCATGGGGAACCGCCCCCGGCCACCCGAACCGCACAATACTCGTCAGGCCGGCCCTGTAAACCGACGTCGCGAATCAAGCGATCGCCGCCGGTCAGATCAGGAAACAAATTCTTCCGCTCTAACGGCACGGAAGCCAGACAAAAAGCCCGCAGCATATCGGGCGACAGCACGCGTAAGGAGCGAAACGCCCCGCGCATGGTCTGATTCTTGCAAAATCCGGATCAAAACAAACCGATAAAAATGCAGATTATGGGACACAAAACTCCGCAAGAGGGCAAAGGCACCGTCGAAATCGAGAAACGGACGTCCAAAATTCCGTCGGGCTTCTATCTGGCTGCCGGGCTGACTGCCATGGCCGCCTCCGCGACGCTCAAATGCTTAGGCAGAAAACACTCGGCCTTGTTCGTCGGCCAATGGGCAGCCCCCATACTGATTATGGGTCTTTACAACAAGATGGTCAAAACGCAGGGGCACGACTGACGCTCCGGCCAGCCGGAAGGGAGAGAGGGGAGAGTGATTGATATCCCCTCTCTTTCTTTCTGCTCGTCCCGAGCGCATTGAAAAATCCGGACAGATCGACCCTGAACCCGATACACCTCATTTTCATTAATTTACAATCCAATCCTCCGGAAATGCAAGCCTGCACGGCGTTTACAGGCAGAGCATACCAAACATCTATCGAGGTATGAAAACCGGAATTACACGCCGGGGCTTTTCTGCAACGGCCGGAGAATTCTCCAAAGGACGGGCCAATATCGATACGATCCAATAAGACAGAACAACGCATTTCCGTGATAGGAATCTTATTGCTCGGCCTATTCGTTTTCGATCCGGACGGAGCGGAGCACGCGAGACTTCCGTATCAGGATTATAAATCGATCTCGAATATCACCTATCGTCGCTTGTCAAATATGCGGTTTCATTTTTCCTTGTTTGTAAAAACGCCACCGCCTTTTCAATAACAGGGTCTCGACCTTTCATTAAATCGTCTATAGTAAATTTAACCTCCATATCGGGTTTGATTCCTTGCTTAAACGGTGTCCGACTATAGGGAAACAACACTTGACGCGAACATATTCGGGCACATCCTCCATGCGGCAACTCCGCTACCCCATGCATCCGGGATCGGGTCGAACGGAGATACGGGATTACCGTCCCATAAAGAATTCTTCCAAAAATGCGATACATACACATTTTTACTCATCAGAGTATTCGCTAACCAATTCTTGTAACGATGATCCTTCGAACAACATATCTCCCTAATAGTCATTAACGTTTCCACCTTGAAGATAAGAAATATTGCCGTAAATTTGCAACGGCAACAATCCCTAATTCGAGGCGATGAACACTTCTTTTTCGAGAAAATTGGGTATCTTTGTTTTGTTCGTTTAAATCGGACAGACATATTTGCTTGAACATGAGAAGTGTTTGAGTTTGTTCTCGTTGATAAATCTGGTAAATTTTTCGAGCAGAGAACAAGCCAAAGCCCTTACTCTATACCTACGTGTATAGTGTGGGATTGTTGCTTGTTTTTATGCTCGCGGTTTACCAGAACCCATCAACTAAAAACGAAGTCACGATACCCACACTTCTTTTTTAAGTGATTTCTTCTTTGGGGTATCGGGAAGAAAGAAACTAATTATTTATGAAAAAATTCTTATTTTTCATTATCGTAGCCTTATTGTTTTGCGGTTGCGATAAAAACGAGGGCGGCGATCCCGAATGCCCCATAACGGACGTATCCTTGCCTGTATCGAGTGCAGAAAATCCCGTACGACCGGGAACCGAAGTTACCATTTCGGGGAAAGGTTTTACGCAAAGCTGTGAAATCTGGCTGCGTAGCGTTACAGAGGTCAAAGCCGCAGGGGCGGAAGTAAAAGCGGCCGTAACTTCCGTGACCGCATTGGCCATTACGTTTACGGCTCCCGAAGTGTACGGAGCGCAAACCGTCGTGCTGAAACAGAACGGCGATGCATGGGAATTGGGGAAGATATATTTCCCCGCAATTCTACCGAAGAAAATCACCAAAATAGTCTCTGCCTTCGATAGCGAAACTCAAACTACGGAATACACATACGATGAAGCCGGCAGGCTGAAACAGATCGACAAAACAGAAGAATACGACGGTTATAACTCTACCTCGACAACCTCGATAGAATACGCACAAAACAGAGTTACGGTACGATACGGAAAACACGACGATCCTGATTTTGCTCAAGACATATTCCATCAGGAAAACGGACATGCGACAAACAGCAGGTATAGCGAATCGGACTATGAATGCAAAACCAAGTATTTTTACGGAGACAACGGTTATTTGACCACTGCCGAAATTACGGAGATTCAAACAGACAGAGAAGATACACATACCATCGCTTTGACCATAAAAAACGACTGTCTGGAGAAATATTCCGACGAGGAGGGCTATTCGATCGGTTATACCCCGAATACCGCCGTACCGAACAATCTCAATTTAGACTTGTTGGGATTCGACGAATTCATGGACGACATTGACGAAGGCGTCGCCGAGACTTATTGGCTGGGGATCGGAGGAACACGGACAAAATACCTACCGGAGCAACTGACCGTGACAGACTGGGAAGGAGACCAATTTACCATAAAATACGAATATATATTTGACGGCGAATACATATCCGAAATACGCATGATGTCCGATGATATGATTCATACACTGAAACTGTATTACGAAGAATAACGAATTAACTATTCAAACATCTAAACAGCCTTATGTCAAATGATATAAGGCTGTTTTATATAAACTTGGAGGTAAAGCGAAAAACGGAAGAAGAATCAAACGCTGTAAACGACGGTAAAAACATTATATTGAAACACGAGGAAACCGATTTGGAAACAATTATTGTAAATTTACAAACATTTTTCCGCTTTTCAAAAGCGATAGGAAATTTTCCGATTCCGCTATGACTCGAAACGAAAAATCAGGAGCTGCCGCTCTCCCGGTCCCCCCGGTCACCGGAACTTCGGCAGACATGCTGTTCAGAAAAGCCGGACCCGGCGACTGCGCCCAAGCGCAGGAGATCATTCGCCTGGCCCGAGAGCGAATGGGGCGGCAAGGCAACCCGCAATGGCAAGACGGATACCCGGCGGACGAAGACGTCAGGCACGACATCGAAGCGGGCAACGGCTACGTACTGTGCCTGCATAACCGTCCGGTCGTTTACGGCGCAATCCTTTTCGACGAAGAACCCGCATACGGGCCGATCGAGGGCCGGTGGCTCAACGACCGGCCTTATGCGGTCGTACACCGGCTCGCCGTACACGAAGCGTTCGAGCGAAAGGGACTGGCCGGACTGTTCTTGCAGCAGGCCGAGCGGCTGTGTCTCGACAGACACTTATTCGACATACGAGCGGATACCCATTCCGCCAACGGACCTATGCGCAGCCTGCTGGAGCGCTCGGGCTATGTTTTCTGCGGAGAGATACGGTACCGAAAATCTCCCCGTCGCGCATACCAAAAAATCCTCGGCTAAGGCCCGAAAAAAAGCGGCGGAAAGAACATTTCCGCCGCTCCTCCGCAATGGTCAGTCCCGACGCTATCGGGCGCAAGAATCGCCATGCTTGTGAGCCGAGAAGGCGCACAGCATCCATACCGTCTTTTCCTGCTCCTGCAGATAGTCGGTCATCATCGAGACGGTCACTTCGTCTCCCGCTTCCGAGGCTTGGGCGAGCAACTCGCGCTCGCGACCGATCAGATACTTGTAGGTATCGAGCACATGGCCGAGAGCCTCGCCTCCGCACGATACGCCGTCGATCTCGCGGACTTTGGCGATCTTCAGGTACTCGCTGAACTTGTTCGAGGGAACGCCGCCGAGCATCAGAATACGCTCCGCGATCTGATCGACCTTTTCGGCCGTGTCGTCGTACATCTCCTCGAACTTGCTGTGCAACACGAAAAATCCGTGTCCCTGAATGTTCCAGTGAAAGCCGCGGAGATTCATGTAATGAACCTGAAAATCGGCGAGCAACTGCTGTAACGACCGAACCAGCTTACCGGCTGCGCTCTCATCGAGATGAAGATAATCCAACGTTTTCATAATGGTTATTTTTAGTTGTTAATAATTCTTTTCTTTCGTTGAGACAAAGATACGACAAGCATAAACATAAATCAAATCGATAATTTTTATATTACAATAAAATATAATTATACACAAAGAAAACCTCATCCGGCGTATGTTCGGACCATGCAAAAAAGATACCGGTCGAAGACGAGTCCTCGAGAGATTTTACGCATCGATCTCGTCAGGGGCGGCGAAATCTTTTCCAGCGATACAAGAATCGGATTCCGGTCACGATCAGGGCGGAAGAAAAGCCGATATAGAAAACCGAAACGAACGAATCGGAAAACAGTCCGAAGGAGCGGGCAGCCGCTCCGAACGCAATCATCGCTCCCATCACGATCCATCCTTTGATATCGAAAAAGGAGAACGGACAACTCCGTCCTTCCTTGCTCTCGATCCGGTTCGCGTGTCTGAAATAAAGCCTTTTAAAAACAAACAGGTAGAATAGCAGAAAGACGGCAGCCGCAACAGCCGCACCGAAAGGCCACGACGGCCCGCCACTTCTCCATGCCTCGATACCGACCCGCAAGACATTGGCTCCCGCCGTGATCCAAACGAGCCCGGCAAAAAGCAAAAGTACCCGGCTGTTCACTCTGAAAAATTTCATGATTTCCAATGATTGCGGACGACCGTTTCCGATCCGGCAAAGGTATGTCAAAAAGAATGCAAAACCGCCGGATGCACGTCAGATTCCGGTCATCCTGTTCGCGATACGGAAACGAATTCCGGAAAAACATCCGGATTCCGCACAAAAAAAACATACTGATAAAGAGAGCCATACGGCTATTTTTCAAAATTGCCGTTCCCTGAGAATCCCGTACCGGTTGTAACCTAACGGGTCCCGCTGCGTTATATGTCAGAAGACCGATCGATCGTTCACGTATCTAACTTAAAAAGAAACTGTAATGAAAAAGATTCTCTTGACCCTTATGGCCGCATGCGCTGCATTTTCTTTCGCCTCGGCACAGGAAACCGGTTTCGGATTCGGTGTAAAAGCCGGCGTAAACATCTCGAACCAGACGCTGGACGACGCAGCCAAGTACAAAGCGGGTTTCACCGGCGGCGTATTCGTCGACTACCGCACTTGCAACTGGTTCGCCGTATCGGCCGACGTACTCTATTCGCGTCAAGGCAGCAAGATCAAGGACTCCGACGTCAAGCTGCGTACGGATTACCTGAACATTCCCGTTCTCGCCAATTTCTACCTGACGCGCGGCATGGCGCTGAAGGCCGGCGTTCAGCCCGGCTTCCTGCTGGCGGCCAAAGCGAAGGAAGGCGACGTCAAAGTCGATGTCAAGGAGATGTACAAGACGTTCGACTTGTCGATTCCGGTAGGTCTGTCCTACGATTTCAAGTTCGGCCTGATCCTCGATGCCCGCTACAACATCGGCGTAACGAATCTGGCTAAAGACGCAGGCTGCACGCGCAACAGCGTGTTCGCTGTCACGGCAGGCTGGCGATTCTGACCCTTTCTTCTTTTGAATGGCATCCGGCTCTTTTCGGAAGAGCCGGACGCTTTCGTTTCCGGCAAATCATTTTTCCCGGCACGGACAAACGGAAAAATCGCTAACTTGAAACCGTAAAAACAGACGAGACATGATAACGCACAATACGGAAAAACAACGGTTCGAACGAACCGAAAACGGACTGACAGCCGTCGTCGAATACCGCCGGAACGAAGAAGAGATCGAGTTGACGCATACTTTCGTTCCTCCGGCCTTGGAAGGGCAGGGGATCGCGGCCTCCCTCACCCGGGCCGCCCTCGAATACGCGCGCGCCGAAAACCTGCGGGTCCGGCCGATCTGTTCCTATGCCAGAGCCTACATCCGCCGCCACCCCGAGTACGACGATCCGGTGCGATAGCCGGAGTCCCCGGATTACGGTCGCCCGGCCCCGGCTAAAACGTCTTCGCGCTCCTGCGAGTCGAAGAACCGGCGGAAAAAGAGCATGTGATACTCGACGGCCTCGCGCCAATAATCGTGCGTATGCCCGCCGGGCCGGACGATATACTCGTGCGATATGTGTCTGTACAGCATCCGCTCGTGCAGCTGCCGATTGACTTCGAAAAAGTAATCCTCCGTCCCGCAGTCGATCACGATGGCCAGTTGTCCGGGCTGCAGGCTGTAATCGACAGGCCGGGCCTCCTTGGAAGCGACTTCCCGGTTACGGTCCGTGAACGGCACGACGCGATACAACTGCTCGATCACCGTATGCTCGTCCCACAAGCGCGGATTTTCGGAATAGGGTCCGAGCTGCTCGCTGATCTTCCAGTTGTTCGGGAAAGGCCGAATGTCGACGCCGCCGCTCATCGATCCGCACGCTCCGAAAACGCCGGGATGCCGGAACGCGAGCCACAGCGCGCCATGACCGCCCATACTGTATCCCGTGATCGCCCGTCCGCACCGCGAGCGAATCGTTCTGTAAAGAGAGTCCACACAGCCCACCAACTCCGTACTCACATAGGTTTCATACCGACTTTTCGGATCGACCGGACTGTCCCAATACCAGCTCGAGGCGCCGTCCGGACAGACGACGATCGTCCCGTACGCCGTAGCCGTGCGGGGAAGTTCGGGTTTGGTTTTACGCAGCCAGCTATCGTAACGGTTATTGTAGCCGTGCAACAGGTAAACGACCGGATAGCGGCGGGCCGGATCGGCCTCGTATCCTTCGGGAAGAATCACCAGATTCTTGACTTGCTTGTCCATCGAAGGGCTGTACACGCTGACGGTGTCTACCCGTTGAGCGCGAACCGGGGCCCAGCCCGCAAGAAGCGAAACCGTCCACACGATCCAAAGCCGGGACGAAACGCTTCGACAAAAGTTTTTGCGATATTTCATGTTTCTTGCTGTCAATCGCCCGCAAAAATAGCGAATCGAAAGATAAACGAATCGACTCGCCCGATAAAATCCTGCACGCCGTACGGTAAAAAATCGAAAGCCCGTATCGAATCAAAGCCATGTTCGCAAACGGACCTCCGAGAACACGAACCGCAATAAAAACGCAGAAGTCCGCCCCGATCGGGGCGGACTTCCTATCGAAAGGAGAATCTCATTTCCGTTTCTTCGTCCACGTATAGATCATGGCATCGCCCGGATCGACCTCCAGAACGCCCGTATAGGCTTGTGCCGGCACAATGGAACCGTCCTTGAGCACGCGGCCGACCGACTCGTCGGCATAGAACGTCAGCCTCATCGGACGCTCGTAATCGCGGTTGACGATCAGCAAATACAGTCTGCCCTTATTCTCGAGCAGCGAAACGACGGCTCCGGTCCCTTCTGTTTCAAGCACCTTGACCGGAGCGGGCAAGGCAGTCAGTCGCTTGGTACCGCGCGGAATCCGGTCGCCCGTATGACGGACAGAAATCACCTTGGCCCCTACGAATATGCCCGACAGGGCCTTCAGCTCCTGATTCATCGCGCGGACACGGTCGTAGGCTACGGTGCGCTTGCCGTCCAGGCCGATCGGTCCGAACCGGTAGTCCCAGAAAGAGTCGCCCTGCGGAGTCCAATAGGTGAAATACTGTATCCCCTGCGCTCCGTAAGCCAAATCGCTGTAAACCTGAAGCCGCAACATGGCCGGGGTCGGGACCGGATAAGGACCGTGCGAGGTCGCCAGCGCGAAAGCCCAGAACGGCTTGCCCGCCTTGCGCGCTTCGTCGGAGAACTCTTCCAGATTCTCGTACCACTCCGCCTTCAGCCCGTCCCGCGTGATCGGGTAGTGGTCGAAAGTCAGAAAGGGCAGCGGCACCTGCTCGTCGAAACGGGAGACATACTCGCGATAGGATTTCACGCCCAACTGGTCGAGATGCTCCTTCGGGCCAGTCGGGAACAGGTTCAGATAGCAGAAATGCTCGTTATCCACCGCCTGAATCCGCCGCGCCCACTCTCCCAGCTCGGCGAACTCGTTGCTCCGGGGCTCGTCCCGAAGGAAATAGCCGGCCAAAGCGGAATGATTCATAAAGCGGCGCACGGTCTTCTCGGGTTCTTTTTCCAATTCAGGGCAACCGATAATCAGTTTGACACCTGCCTTTTCCGCCGCATCGAGCCCTTTGGCTACCGCATCGGCGCTCGGGAAGGAACGGAAGTTCAGCGTAAAGCCCGCATCCCGCAACTCTTCGAAACGCTCCACGGTCGCCTCGTGCGCGGGGATACCGTACCAAGCCAGAATCGGCAAATCGGCCGGCTCGATCCGCTGCTGAGCCGATACCGAGAAACAGCCTATCATGCAGGCCATGCAAACAACCCACACTTTTCTTTTCACACTCATATCCAATCGGCTACATAGATCATTTAAGCATATAAATCATCGCGTCGCCCGGCTCCACGACCATAGTTTCGTGGTAAAGCGATGCCGGAACGACCGATCCGTCCTTGAGAATCCGACTCGCCGTCTCGTCCAACTCGATTTGCAGCGTCATCGGATTCTTGAAATCGCGGTTCACGATCACAACGAAACGTTTATCCCCGTTGCGCAATTCGGACACGACAGCCCCCGCACCCGTCGTCTCGAGCTTCTTCACTCCGGCAGGGAGCTCGGTCAGCCGAACGGTTCCTCGGGGAATCGACTCGCCCGTATGACGGACCGACACCACCTCGCAGCCGAGGAACACGCCGCTCAAAGCCTGAATCTCGGCATTCATCTGCTTGATCTTGTCGTATACGTCGGTCCGGCGGCCGCTGCTCCGTTCGACAGGCGCATGATGAAAATCCCATGTCGGATTCTTTTCCGGAGTCCAGTAAGTGAAGTACTGAATTCCCTGAGCACCATAGGCCAGGTCGCTGTAGACCTGAAGTCTCAGTTGCGCCAGATCGGGAATCGGGTAGGGTTTGTGAGCCGTAGCGAGCGCAAAGGCCCAGAACGGCTTGCCCGCCTTGCGCGCCTCGTCGGAGAATATCTCCAGATTCTCGTACCACTCGGGGCGGCATGTGTCGCCTACGACCGGATAATGATCGAACGAGAGCAGTTGCAGGGGCACCTCCCGGTCGAAACGATTGACGTATTCCCGGTAACTGTCCGTCTTCAGTGTCTCGCCAGGCGCATAGTTCGGGAACAGATTCAGATAGCAATAGTGCGCGTCATCGGTCGCACGGATCCGCGCGGCCCATGCGCCCAGTTCCGCGAAGTCGTCGGCCGACGGCTCGTCGCGCAGGAAATAGCCCGCCGTCGCCGGATGATTCATGAAACGGCGAACGGTCGCCTCGGGCTCGGTTTCCAGCTCGGGACACGAAACGATCAGCCGAATGCCGACCCGCTCGGCCGTATCCAGCGCGCGGGCCATAGCCTCGGCATCGGGATACCCGGTAAACTGATGCGTGAATCCGGCATTCTTGAGCTCTTCGAAACGTTCGACCGACGTACAATCGGACGGAATGCCGTACCATGCCAGAACCGTCATTTCGCCCGCAGAGGGTAATTTCGGCCAGCATGACACCGACTGTTTTTCTTGCGAGGGCCGGCATCCGATCAGCGCAGCCGTCAGCAAGGGAAGCAACCATAGTTTTTTCATAACGAGATTATTTGGGTTAAAAGCCTTCAAATTTAACAAAAAATCGACTTTCACGAAACCGCGCGACTGCGGAGCTTGCATGCGGGAACGTTTCTCGGCGGGAAACGGGCGGTTCCGAAACCTCCTGTCCGTGCGACGCCGGCGGCCGCTTTCCCGAATCGCAAACAGGAAACGCGCAATACGAAAGGCCTCCGCACCGTTCATATCGTATGATCATCAGCGCCAGCCGTCGGACGGACATTCCCGCCTTTTACGCCCCGTGGTTCCTTAACCGCCTCGGGGAAGGACACGTACTCGTTCCCAATCCGTTCAGCCCGCGGTCGGTCAGCCGCGTGAGCCTCCGTCCGGACGCAGTGGACTGCATCGTCTTCTGGACGAAGAACCCCGCCCCGATGCTGCCGAGGCTCGGCGAGCTGAACGGCTTCAAGTATTATTTCCAATTCACGCTGAACCCGTACGGGAAAGACATCGAGCGAAACCTTCCCTCGATCGAAGAGCGGATCGAGACATTCCGAAAACTTTCCGAAACGATCGGAAAAGAAAGAGTAGTCTGGCGTTACGACCCGATTCTGATCAACGAAACCTACGACACACGCTTCCACCGCGAAGCTTTCGCCCGCCTCGCCCGCAAGCTGAGCAACCACACCGAACGCTGCATGCTCGGCTTCATCGACCGCTACCGCCATATCCGTCCGGCCCTGGACCGGCAGGACATCCGTCCGCCGGAACACGGCGAGATCGAATCGATGGCCGCCTCGTTCCGATGCGCGGTCGCGGACAGCCCGATCCGGTTGGAAACATGCACAGTCAAGATCGATCTGAGCCATGCGGGCATTCCCGGCGGCCCGTGTATCGACAAAGACCTGATCGAGCGGATCGCCGGCTACCGCATCACCGCCACCAAAGACCGGAACCAGCGAAAAGCCTGCCGCTGTATCGAAAGCATCGACATCGGCATGTACGACAGTTGCCCGAACGGATGCACGTACTGTTACGCTACCAGAGGCAAGGAGAACGCGGTCGCGAACAATTTCCTGCGGCACAATCCGAACTCGCCCACGATGATCGGAGAGCCGTGCGAGGACTCCGTAATCAGGGATCGGCCGGCGCACAGTCTCCGAAACGGAGAGCACTCGTTGTTCTGACCGCATTCGTCGCACAAACGGACTCTCCGCCTATCCGACAAATACGCTCCCTGAACCGGCCGGACCGCGCTCAAAGACCGCAACCGGCCTATTCGACCCGAAAGCCGTAGCGGCCCGAACGGACCTCGTACACCGCATACCCGTCACGGATGCCCTCGAACGAAAGATTCTTGTCTCTGCCTGCCCGGCCGGCATCGGTCGATACCGAATCGGAAGACCGGGCTCCGGGCACCCAAACGGTCGCCGTGCAGCCGACCGGAACCTGCACTGTCATTTCGAAACGGCCGTCCGTCCTGCGCCATTCGATCGACGCCTCGCCGTAAAGAGTCGCCTTGTCGTAACGGGCGAAAGTCAGGCTATCCGGCGGCACCGGACGGAACACGATATGCCGGTAACCAGGACGAGAGGGATCGGCGTTCATACCCGCCACCCGCCGGTAGAACCACACGAGCGAGCCGCCGAACATCGGATGATTGCGGGAATTCTCGCCGTTCCACTGCTCCCAGGTCGTCGTGGCGCCCTGCTCGATCCACCAGCCGAAGCTCGGGTAGTCGCGCTTGTTCATCGCCTCGTAGGCCAACTCGTTCAGGCCGTTGTCGCAGAGCGTCTCGAAAAAGAACTGCGTGCCGAATATGCCCGTGTCGAGATGCCCCCCGTTCGACAGGATGTCCTGCCGGAGCGAAGCGATCACCCGGTCGCGCCGATCGGCCGGAACGCCGATCCGGAGCGCGAAAACATTGCCCCCGTAGGCCCCGTAGGAGCCTTTCCGTTCGTCGTAGAACCGGTCGTGAAAGGCTTCGGCCGTTCGCGCGGCCAATTCGTCGTACCGCACGACGTCCTCCCTGCGGCCCAGCGCCTCGGCCGCACGGGCCGTCAGATCGGCGCATCGCCACAGATAGAACGTGTGCACCATCTCCGTCGGCGGAAATTCGAAAGCCGGACACCAATCGCCCAGATTCATCCACTGGCAAGGCGAGTTCATCCACATGACGCCTGTGGAATCGACCCAGCGCATCATGTAGCGTACCTGCTCCTTCATCGCATCGAAACAGCCTTCGAGCATGTCGAGATCGCCGTAATGCACATAGAATTCCCACGGCATGATGTTCATCGCGGCTCCCCATGCCACGCCGCCTCCGCAGCCCGGCTGCCAGGGCGCTCCATTGGGCACGTACCCCGTCTCGACGTTCTGGGCGCCCCAGATGTCGCGGATCCACTTGCTGTAAAACGCCGCCGCGTCGAAATTGTGCATGACCGTCACGCAGGCCACCTGCCCGTCGCCGGTATAGGCCGACCGCTCGCGATGCGGACAGTCGCTGGCGATACAGCCGTGCATGTTGTCCGTCTGGCTTCGCCGCCATATGCGGTTGATTCGGTTGAACAAGGGGTTCGAGCATTCGAAACGGCCCGTCGACGGCACATCGGTGTAGACGGCCTCGGCCGTAATTTGCCCGGGACTCAGTTCGCCGGGCCAGCCGTCGATCTCGACCTCGCGGAACACGTACCACGTAAAGCGCGTATGATAGGATTCCGGAGCGCCGCCCCTCATCGTATAGCTGTTCGATCCGTTGGGCGACTCGCAGAGGTAGCGGATGTCGATCCGCTGTCCGGCCTCGCCCGTCACGTCGTGCAGGTGCACCCAGCCGGAAATCTCCTCGCCGAAATCGATCCGATACCGGCCTTCGCCGAGCTTCTCTATTTTCTCGGGCCGGAGAACTTCCATCACCCGGTCGGCAGGGGAAGTCTGCGCAACCAGCTTCCCACCCGGGGCACGGCGCGGTACGGCCTGTTTCCACGACGAATCGTCGAAGCCCGGCGAGCACCAGCCGGGTTGTTCGGCCCTCGCGTCGTAATGCTCGCCCGAATAGACCATATCGGTCAGCGGCCCTTCGGAAACCCTCCATGTCGGATCGGTCGGTATCACCTGTTGCGTCCCGTCCTCGTAAACGATATGCAGCTGGCCGAAAAACCGGGGCGTACCGTACGGCCTCACCCAGTGAATCTTCGCATTGTAAAAGCCGTTGCCCAGCATCGCGCCGATCGCGTTCTCGCCAAGGCGTATCCGATCGGTCACGTCGTAGCCGAGGTACATGACCCGATACTCCCTGAAATTGTCCTCCAGCGGAACCGCTCCCCGGTCCAAATTCGTCCGCTTGCCGTAATTCGTCTGATTGGGGACGAGCACGTCGTCGCCGACTTTCTCCCCGTTCATGTACAATTCGAAATAACCGAGTCCCGTCCCGTAAAAACGGGCCGAAGCCACCGGCTTATCCGCACGGAATGCCTTGCGCAGCAGCGGGGCGCGCGGCGGAACCTCCCCGCCGATATCCGCCAGCGGCTCGTCGCCCTGCCACGGAGCTCCGATCCACTGACACTGCCAGTCGGACTCATCGAGCAGTCCCATATGCCATACGGCCGGCTCGCTCCACTCGGAAACGCGGCCGCGATCGTCCCAGACGCGGACCTGCCACCAGCAGCTCTCGCACGAGCGCAAGGGACGGCCGCCGTAGGGAATCAGGATCGAACGGTCGTCCTTCACCTTACGGCTGTCCCACAGATCGGCCTCGCCGGACAGCAATCTCTCCTCGGACGACGCCACCCGGATCTGCCAAGCCTTTTGGCTCGCGCCCCGGCGGCCGGACACCGCTTCGTTGATCCACGACAGCCGCGGGTGCTCGGCATCCACGACCGACGGATCGGTCCTGTATTCGCATGTCAGCTTGCGCGGAACGATATCCGCGCCCGTGGCGGCGGCCGTCGCCGGAATCGCCCATAGCAGGCAAGCCGCTCCGGCCAACAGCCGGAAAATCATTTTTCGGTCATTCATTCGTTCAAGTCGGATTATAAGTGAAACCTGCCGGGATTCTTCACACCCAAGCCCCGGTTCACAAATATAATATTTCCGGCGGATTTATCCGACTCGATTCCTATCTGTTTTTCCGGGCGCAAGTGCGGAAGAAAGTACCCCCGCCCGGCGCATCATAAAAAAGCGCATGGGAAATTCTCCTCGTTCCCATGCGCTCCCGTTTCTCTCGTTCCGGCTACCAACGTTCTCCGTCGGGATCGGGACGGGAAGGCAGTCCGTCCTGAAAACGGATCGAAGCGTGCGACCCGTCGCAGAAAGGCTTGTTCGACGACCGGCCGCAACGGCACAGGGTAACCCGGTTCCGCACTTCGTAGGTAAATCCGTCCTCGCGACTGAACGGAATGCCGCCCCGAACCCAAAGCGGACCGCTGCTGCCCTGCTGAGGATCCTCGATCAAGCCGAGCGACGGCTCGAAATGCGGTTCGTGAGGCTCCTGTCCGCCGGTCCACGCCGACAACCTGCCGGCAGGGCAGTGGTCGGCTTCGCGAACCGTCAGGTCGCGGGCCTGCTTCCCTTCCATGCCGACCAGATTCCACACTTGTCCTTTCGCATCGCAAAACCGGGCGAAGGCGCAATACGCGCGATTGTCCGTCAAGGTGACTTCCGGCCCTTCGTACCGCTCGGCTCCGTCGAGCAACGGTTCTTCGGAAGCCGTCAGCGAAGGATCCCAGTCGGCTCGCACGTGCGAGCCGTCGCAATAAGGCTTGTCGCCGGAATGGCCGCAACGACACAGCGCCGTAGGCTCGGACTCGGTGGAATACTTTTCTCCGGCCTGAAAATACCAAATCTCACCGTCCCGGTTCGGAAGCATGAACTGCTGCCGCAAAGGCGGATGTCCGAACACGAGGTAAGGCCCGCCGGCCGTAATCGTCATATGAAAGCGCTCGGGAGCCGCTTCGCTCCCGGGTTCGACCATCAGATTTTTCATATTCTACCCGTTTAAGTCAATACACACCTTTCCCGAACGAGCAAGAATTATACCCGACGGGCCGCCTTGGGATAGAACACCCTCTTTTCGGAAAGCAGAAACAGCGCGGCTACCGCCGACGCCAGAAAATCCGCGAACGGAATACTGAGCCAAACGCCCGTCAGGCCGAACCAGCGGGAGAAAAAATAAAGGGCCGGTATCAAGAAAATCACCTGCCGGGAGAGCCCCATGAAAATCGCTTTCCAAGCCTTGCTGATGGACTGGAAAAAAGTAGAGACCACGATCTGAAACCCGACGACCGGCAGCATGACGTATGCAAGCCGAAGCCCCCGGGCCGAAATATCGATCAATCCGGGATCGGTCGTGAAAGCGCGGACGAGGAGCCGCGGCATCAGCTCGCAGGCCACGAAGCCGACCACCATGATCAGCGTAGCGATCCGGATCGTCAGCTTGAGCACGTCTTTCATACGCTTGAGCTTCTGGGCTCCGTAATTGAATCCGACGATCGGCTGCATGCCCTGACAGAGTCCCATGGCGGTCATAACGATCAGAATGCCGTAGCTGTTGATGATTCCGAAAGCGCCGATCGCCAGATCGCCTCCCTCGCGGACCAGCTGATTGTTCATGATGACATTGACGATACTCGCCGCCAGATTCATCAGGAAAGGAGCCATGCCGATCGACACGATATTGCGGATGATTCTCTTTTTCGGGACCCAGCAGTCGCGGCGGAAATGTACCGGATGCTTCGGATTGAAGAAATGGCTCAGCACGAACAACGAGCTGACGAACATCGAAATGACCGTCGCGACGGCCGCCCCCCTGATCTCCATGCCGAACCCGAAGATAAACAGCGGATCGAGCAGGATATTCAGCCCCACGCCGATCAGAATGGTATACATCGACTTGCTGGGATACCCGCTCGCGCGCATGATGTTGCTGAAGCTGTAGCTTAGATTCGACAGCACGCTGCCGGGAATTACGATCCGCAAATAGTCCTTGGCATAGGGAATCGTCTGGTCGCTGCCTCCGAAAGCGCGCAGAATATCGTCCAGATACAGCATCGAGCAGGTGATCAGTACCGCCGAGAGCAGAAACGTCAGCACGAAAGCATTGCCCAGAATATTACGAGCCCATTTTATATCCCTCATTCCCAGCACGATCGATATGCGAGCCGCCGAACCGACTCCGATCAGCGTACCGATAGCCGTTACGAGCGCCGTCAGCGGGAAAGTCAGCGCCAGCCCCGAAATGGCCAGCGGCCCTACGCCCTGTCCGATGAAAATCCGGTCCACGATGTTGTACAGCGACATCATGACCATCCCGATGATCGACGGAATCGAGTATTCGAGCAGCAACCGCCCCACGCGCTCCGTGCCCAACCGGGCCGTTGCTCCATCCAATTGCTTCGCCATATTACGATCGTTTAACGTCCGTTCGAGAACAAGGCCGACCGAAGAATCGCACCGGCCAATACGGAGATTGCAAAGATACCGAAAATCCGAAAAAAACAGAGACGGGCGGCGGAAAAACTCGCAACCGTTTGTTCCTCCGGCGGCCAAGGTACGGTTACGGACCGGACTTGGCCGTGGACAAGCGACGGAACGAAACGGAAATTTCGCAAGCCGCGAGGAATCGATTATCTTTGCAGCCGAACCGACAGAGCCATGAACGCGAAAACCAAAGGATACATTCTCGGAGCGGTGGCCGCTGCCACCTACGGCATGAACCCGCTGTTCGCCCTTCCGCTGTACGAAAACGGAATGGACACGGATTCCGTCCTGCTGTTCAGATACCTGTTCGCGCTTCCGCTGCTGGGCGTCATGCTCAAGGCCAGAGGCCGCGACTTCAGGCTGCAGCGCCGGGAGATCCTGCCGCTGATCGTGCTGGGCCTGCTGGTCGCCGTTTCCTCCCTGACCCTGTTCCAGAGCTATCACTACATGGATGCCGGCATCGCATCGACCTTGCTGTTCGTCTATCCGATCCTCGTGGCGCTGATCATGGCGGTCGCTTTCAAGGAGAAAGTGACGCTGCAAACCGCATTGTGCATCTTACTGGCGCTCTGCGGCATCGGATTGCTCTACCGGAACGGAGACGGATCGACCCTGAACCTGACCGGAACGATCATGGTATTCGCATCGGCCCTCTCGTACGCTCTTTATATCGTCGGAATCAACCGGACGGTCCTGAAGAACGTGGCAACGCTCAAAGTCACGTTCTACATCCTGCTGTCCGGACTGACGCTGTTTTTCGTCCGTCTGGATTTCGGCGAACACATAACCGTCCCGGACCGATGGTACTTGTGGGGAAATCTGCTCGCTCTGGCGATCTTCCCGACGGCCATCTCGTTCCTATGTACGACCGGCGCCATTCAATACATCGGATCGACTCCGACAGCCATTCTCGGGGCGCTGGAGCCCGTCACGGCCGTCTTTTTCGGAGTCGCCGTCTTCGGCGAACCGCTGACGCCGAGAATCGGCTGCGGCATAGCGATGATCATTCTGGCCGTCACCCTCATCATTGCCGGCGGCAACATAACGACCTACATGATACGCTTTCGGAAACTGTTCCCGAAACTCCCGATCCGAAAACCGTAACAAGCCTCCGCAGCCGAGCATTCCTCTCCGTACCCGTTCGTCATGGTCCCCGCGCGACGTGCGCCTTCACACGAGGCTCATCGACGCCCGAATACAGGAGCGCTGTTCAGGACTTTTGAAGCGACCGATTTCCCGACGGATTTTTCGCCCGACGGCATGGCAGGCGATCACGGACAAGCGCATGAGCCGCTAAATCAACCTCCCCCGCGAAGGCATGTTTTCGCTCCCGCACCGGCAATAAGGCGCGAGCCTGTCGATGACGGACCGACGCTCACATCCCGCGCGGCATCTTCACGAAATTTCGCAATATATACCCGTCACAAAGAAAGGAGGCCGATACATTTCGGAACTCCGCATGAAGCCGTCGAATCCGGAAATGGAGATACCGGACATATTCGGCGGTTCCTTTTCTCTCGTTCCCCTTTTCGCGCCGGCCCTATGAAAACCGGACGAGCCGGCCGTTAAGAATTTTTCTACATTTTTTAACTTTGCATCGTCTTTTACAGACGCGCGTCACTATGTCCGGATATGCCAATATACTGCCGATATTGCAAACGATGGCGGCCGTTATCTGTCTGGGCGGCGCGCTCCTGCTCCTTCTGCGCGGGAGAGACAGCCGTTCCCGGCGCATGCTGGCAGCCGTTATGTCGATATGGGGACTTATCTATGCGACGCGCGTCGCAGGGACGCTCATGGGAAATTCGGACCTGAATTTCACGAATACCGATGCGGCGGACACCCTCGTACTGGTAGCCGGCAACTTTTTCCTGATCGTTCTGCTGCTCTATCCTTTGGAGGTGGTACGCCCGGGATGGCTCAGTCTGAAACGGGCGGGAATGCTGCTGCTTCCTTATGCCGCACTGTCGCTGCTCTATTACGCCGGCCTGCATCTGCTCGGCCAAGAGCCGCGGATGCTGCGCGATACGGGCCAGTTCATGGAACATATAGGTGAGTTCAACGTCTGGTACCGTCTGCTGATGATCGCATCCATCGTGCTATATCTCGCGTTCCTGTTCCGGCTGACGTGGCGCTACAAGGAGGTCTACCGGCAATGGTGCCGCGACAACTATTCCGACGACAAGGACATGGATATTTCGTGGCTGCGCCGTTACGGCATCGGCGTGATGCTGATCGGCGTAGCCTATTTCTGGCTGCTTTTCGACGGGAGCACCTATTGCCTTATCGTACATAACCTCACGGTACAGTGTTTCTTCTGCTACACCCTCTACAAAGGACTCTTCCACGACAATCCCTACACGGAGGATTTCTTCCGTCACACGCTGGACGAGACGGACGCACGCCGGGAGGCAGAGCTTCGGGAAGAACGGCTGCCGACCGGCAATGCCGGTTCCCTCGGAGACGAAAGCCTGTTCCTCAAAAGACTGCCCGCGTATCGCGACCAAGTGACCCGTTGGATGGCGGAGAAAAAGCCCTACCTGAACGGGAATTTCAAGCTTATGGATGTATCGGAGGTACTGCCGCTGAACCGCACTTACCTTTCCCGCGTCTTCAACGACGGTTTCGGAGACAGTTTCAGCGGCGTAGTGCGCGGTTACCGCATGCGCGAGGCGGAGGAGATGCTCGTCAACCGCAAGGATATTCCGGTAGGGCAGGTCGGCGAGCTATGCGGTTTCTCGTCCCCTTCGGTTTTCCACCGCGCTTTCGTACAGAGTCACGGCGGCCTTACTCCGAATCGCTATCGCAGACAATCGACCCAGGAGTAATCCTCTCGCCGGCTCCGCATCCTGCAATAGCCCTTTCCACGCTTCTTTTTTACGAATTGCAAATTTAATTTCACGAAACGGCAACGATCCGACCGCAATTTCCCGGCATTTTTGTGTGCTAAAGTTTCTTTCCGTTCTCCGAATATTTATCCGGACCCGACGGAGTAGGAGAAAACAAACGTAAGAACCGCCCTTCCTTTCCGTCCCGACAGGAACACGATTGGAATTTGCATTGGCAAAAACGTTGGTTAAAACGTTGGTTTATAATTACGAAGGTACGAAAAAAGAGGGAATTTACCAACATTCGTAAAAAAAAGCCGCTAATCAACAGTTTGGCTGCACCTTATTTTGCAGGAATTCTGTTTCATACTTCCGTATTTATCGCTCAACCGTTTTAACCAACGAATAATCAGGCTATCCGCCGCGCCGTTCGGCGCGGCCGCAGGTCGCCGTATCAGAACGCCCTGCGGGCAACCGGCCGATTATCAGTTTCGTATGAGTTGAACGTATGATGAATATGAAGCGTTGTGCTGTTCTTTTATACCTGATTTTTCTTTACGGCGGGCACGTACAGGCCCGCTCTGCCGCAGATCCGGTACGGATCTATTTCCGCCATGGCTATTCCGTACTGGACCTGTCGCTGCGCGATAACCGCCGGACTCTCGACGACCTTGTCGGACGGCTGAAGGCTTATGCGTCCGATACCACTCGGAAGCTTATCGTATTTTCGGTAGAAGGCAATGCCTCTCCGGACGGGATGAACGAAGCTAACCTACGCTTGAGCCGCCGGCGCACGGAGAGCGTGCTGGTCTATATTCGTTCGCGCGTATCGTTTCCCGATTCGCTGATCGTCACGACTGCCGAGGGCGTGGACTGGGACGGTCTGGCCGCTTTGGTGGAGTCCGACCTTTCCGTTCCGGATCGGGACGAAGTGCTGAACATTTTGCAGAATACGCCCGTATGGATTTATGACAGGCAGGGACGCATCGTCGACGGACGCAAGAAACAACTCATGGAACTATGCGGCGGAAAGATTTATCGCCTATTGCAGGAGCGTTTCTTCGCAGAGCTTCGCAACTGCACGATCGAATTGCATTACACGACAGGGGATGCTCCCGGCCAGCAGATAGCTCGGATCCACGATTCCATGCCGCATCCCGCAGCTTCCATACAAGACCGGCCCCGGACGGATGAAGCCGATCGTACTACTCCGAACGAACAGCATCCGAAGCAGGCTCCCGGACAGATTGCGGAACAAGTTCCCGGAACGGCTTCCGTCTCCGCACGGCATGAGCCTCTGTACCGCTTGGCGATCAAAACCAACCTGCTATACGACGCGGTAGGGATGCCCTCGCTGGAAGCGGAATACCGCATCGACGACCGCTGGAGCGTGAACCTCGAAGGCGAGGTGGCCTGGTGGTCGAAAAAGCCGAGGCACAGATACTATCAGATCGCTACGATCAGCCCCGAAGCGCGATACTGGTTCAAAACCAGACAGCCGTGGCACGGCCACTACATGGGAGTTTTCGTGGGCGAAAGCTGGTACGACCTGGAGAACGGCGCCCGTGGCTACAAGGGCGATTTCTGGATGGTCGGGCTCAGCTACGGCTACATGTTTCCCCTTGGCCGCCGCCTCTCCTTGGAGACGGGGCTCGGCATAGGCTTTCTGCACACGAAGTACGAAGAGTATCTGCCCATCGACGGGCACTATGTCTATCAGCAGACCAGCCGGACGAACTGGCTGGGCCCTGTCAAGCTCAAATTCGCCCTTGTCTGGCGGCTCTGGGACGCGAACCGGAAAGGAGGTGCGCGATGAACAGGAGATACGGCGGAATATTCCTTTGTCTGTGCGGCGTATCGTTGCTGCTGTGCGGTTGCCGCAAGGAACTGTGCTACGACCACGACATGCACGGGCTGAACGTGCGCGTCGTCGTGCAGCCTGAATGGGAGTGCGTTTGGGAGCGCGATCACGGCATGAACTGGGACGACAACTGGGCGGAAGAAAGATTCGGCTGCGGATATGAAGACCTCTGTCCCGATCCGGCTACGGGAATCGCGGCTTTCGTCTATGACGGGGACGGATCGCGTACCGAGCGCCACCTGTCGGCCGAAGGAGGCGAGCTGCCGATGAGCGAGGGGAGGAAATCGATCCTGCTGCACAATGACGATACCCGCTTTATCGTCTTCAGCGACATGAACTCATGGGCTTCGGCCTCGGCTACCACGCGTATCCGCACCCGTTCCACTTACAGCGAAACGCACGGGGACGAGCGCACGGTCAACGCTCCCGATATGCTTTACGGCGAATGGATCGAGAGGTACGAAGCGAAACCGACGGAAGAACCCGTGACGCTCCCGGCGAAACTGCAACCGCTGGTCTATACCTACCTGATCCGCTACGAGTTCGCTCAGGGGCTGGAACATGTGGTGCTGGCACGGGGCGCGCTCTCGGGCATGGCCGAATCGGTCTATCTGCAGGACGGACGCACAGGCGACGAAACCGCGACAGTCCTTTTCGAGGGCGAGCTGAAGGAATTCGGGGTCGAGGCGCGCGTCACTTCGTTCGGAGCACCGGGCTACACGCCGGACGCACCCATGCAGCGGTCGGACAATCGCTACGGACTGAACTTGGAAGTGATACTCGGCAATGGCAAGCTCAAGAACTTCGAGTTCGACGTAACGGAGCAGGTAGCCGCACAGCCTCGCGGAGGCGTGATTACGGTCGCCGGGCTCGCGGTCACGGACGACGAGGCCGGAGGCGATGCCGGTTTCGAGGTGGAAGTAGACGGCTGGGGCCAGTACGAGGACATCGAGTTGCCGCTCGATTGAAAGCGAGCGTAGATCGGGAAATACACGCGAACAATCATGTAAAACCATTTTAAACAACGAAAAGATGAAAAAAAGTTTTCTTTTACTCGCCGGAGTCGCAGCGGCTCTGGCAAGTTGCAGCAAGACCGAGACGACGGACCGGCCGCAGGGCTCGGCCATCGGCTTCGCAGGGGCATGGATCAGCCATGCCGTGGAATCGAAGGCTCAGAACGACGCGAACATTACCACCGAGGGAATCGACCATTTCTTCGTATTCGGCGGATACGAAGGCTTCAACAACGTATTCGGAACGGCGGAGGCCGGAGAGCAAGCGATCGGAACGAAAGTAACGAAGGCCGCAGACTCTTGGACTTATTCTCCCGTAAGATACTGGGTGGAGGATAAAACCTACTACTTTGCCGCCTATTCCCCGGATTTGACAGGCGTTGCCACCGTAGCTGCGGACGTAGACAACAAAGCGATCTCGTTCACGAATTTCGTATCGGATAAGGACCGTCAGCATGACCTAATCTACGCTCACGTATCGAATGCGACGCATGAAGAAAAGGTGCAGTTCTCCTTCAGCCATGCGCTTTCCATGATCCGTTTTACTTTCAAAAGCGCTTTCGGAAAGAACACGACCCTGCATATCAAGGACTTCAAATTCTACGGCATGAGCTTGCAGGGTAACTATTCCTACCAAACGAACGAAATGGAAATGGATTGGAACGGTCATACCAACGTAGCTACCGACGGCACGGCATTCACAAACAGCGAGCTGGAGATTCCGGGAACCGAAGGAAATGTTACGGACGACTACCTCGTCATCCCGCAAAGCGTGCCTGCTCAGACTATGACCGTATCCTTCACGGCCGAAATCTGGACAAACGGCGCCGAAGCGGCAACGAAAAGCAAGCCCGTCAGCGTTCGGTTACAGACTTTGGAAAACGGCTGGACTGCCGGGCAGTGCTATAACTATACCGTAACGATCGACGGGGAGAATCTGGAAATGAAGCCGATCGAGTTCGGCGATCCGACCGTAACGGAATGGCCGGACGAGCCGACCGACATACCGGTCGAGATTCCGATGTAAACAGGAATTCAGGTCTATCCGACGATACGGTCGGAAAACATCGTAACGGGTCGGGCGGGGTTGAACCGATCGGTAAGCCCGGCGGAAACGATATGACAGCATATCGCTTCCGCCGGGTATCGGGGAGAAAGGCCGGAAGCCTGCCTCTGCCCCCTCCCGGCCGCAAAATCCATAGGAAATCAATGTCAGAACGATGAAACGCAACGATACGATCCGGGCTATTGGAATGTCGGTCTCGTGGACATTGCTGCTGGCGGGCTGCTCGACGGAGAGCGGCACGGATGCGCCACACCGAGCCATCGGCTTTACGACGACCGTTACGCGGTCGGCAGTGACTTCGCTGGGGAACGACGGGGACGCATTTTCCGTATGGGCCCGCGAGACCCCCTCAGGCGGCACGCCCCGGCTGATTCTGACGCGCGAGGCCGTAACATGCACGGGCGGATCGTGGCAGTACGACGACCTGCAATATTGGCAGGACGAGGCGACGTACGATTTCTATGCCCTCTATCCGGCCGGACAGGAGGCCGAGCTGGAGAATCATACCGTCGCGGGGGAGATTCCGTACTTGCGCATCAGGGATTTCGACGCCACGCGGTCGGTAGACCTGATGACGGCCGAGAAAACAGGGCTCGCATACCGGCCACCGGCACAACGCGTCGCCTTCACCTTCCGTCATCTGCTCTCTCAGATACAGATCATAGGCCGTATCGATCCTGCGCTGGCAGCCTCCGGAGTTTCGGCGACGATACGCTCGGTCAAGCTCTACGGCATGCCGGGAACGGGGGAGTGCGCCGTACAGCCCGGAGAGAACGGGACATGGAGCCTCGGGGAGGCAACGGATGCCGACAATCCTTTTGCCCGGGATACCGTCTCTCGGGAACTGACGCCCGCAGGAATCTCCGTCTTCGCGGACGATCCGCTGCTGTTCCCCCAGCAGGTGGGCGACGGCTTCGTGCTGGAGATCGAGTACGAATATGCGGGGAACGGCACGAGCGGCACGTTCGCAAAGAGCATCAGCCTCGCCGGCGCAGGCATTGGCACATGGGAAGCGGGATGCAGCTACCGCTATACCTTCACGGTGGGCAGCGAGTACATCCTGTTCGAGAAACCGGAGGTCATTCCCTGGTCTTCGGCCTCGGGCGGCAACATCACGGTAGAATGATCCCCGAATAACGACGACAGACGAGATACGGATATGAATAAAAAAACGCTATATGTCGCAATCCTGCTGGCCGCGCTGACCGCCTGCCAGAAAGCGGAATACACCGCCCCGGCGACGCTCTCGGACGAGCCGATACGCTTCGGCGCTCCGGGCATCGCGCTGGACGGCGGACTGCTGTCGCGCGCCGCGGGACCCGTGAACGAGTTTCCCGAGGGCGGATCGTTCGGGGTATTGGGCTATTGTCTGGCTATGAAAGGCGACAATACGGACCTCGACTACAGCACGGGACCCGACCCGTGGAACTCCAAAGCCCCGCGCAGCACGCCCCACCTGTTTCATAAGACCGAAGTCGCCTACAACGGCTCGGCCTGCTACTATACCGGCACGCAGCAACGCTGGTACGAGCGACAGGATTACCTATACAGTTTTTTTGCTTACTATCCCTACAGCGGCGACTACTTCGCCGTCACCCCGGAAACACAGGCGGGCATGGGCGCTCCTACGATGAGATTCTCCATGCCGTTCGAGGGCGGCACGGAAAATACCCCGCGCGAGATCGAGCGGATACCCGACGCGATGGTAGCGGCTTCGACGGACGTAACGCGCGGCGACGGGCATGTGGACCTCCAATTCTACCATCTGCTGACCTGCCTGAACTTCAAGGTCAGCAACCATAACGAAACGAACGCCGTCGTCGTTCGCGGCCTGCGCCTGAAAGGGACTTTCTACCGCTCGATAGAGATCGACATGGCCGGTGATGAAGTGCGCTATCCGGCGGACGCCTATTCCGGGACTTTCGTTTTCCTCGACGGAGCCCGCGAGGAGGACGACGTGAACGTGACATACGGCAGTCCGGCGGAGAAGATCGGCGGCAAGTCGCTGATGCTGGTTCCCAACCCGACGGCTTCGCCCTATCTGGGCGATGCGGGAATCTATATCGACTATACGTTTATGGGAACAGAGCACACCGACAAGTATATAGGCGACGTAGCCAACTTCCTCCCCATGTCGGGCACGATCTATACCGTGGAGCTGAATTTTATCGGCGACGCTTTCGTCATAAGCTTCGTTGTCGATAACAACCAGATATGGGAAGACGGAGGCGACAGCGATTTGGAATTTCATTAAAGGGACAGACACACAGAATATGAACGGCAGAACGATACGGAAACGCCTGCTTTTACCGCTGCTGGCCATCACGGCGCTGAGCATGGCGGGATGTACGAAAAGGGAGTATACCGCACCGGGCGGCGCCGCTGACGGAGGCGGCTTCAGGCTTTCGGTGGTCACGAAAAGCATGTCGCGCGAGGAAGTCGTCACCCGCGCCTCCGATCCCAAGACCGAGGCCGAGCGCGAGATCAAGGAGCTGCACGTATTCCTTTTCGGGCCGGACGGCAAATACCTGCAAGCGCGACAGGACGGCGGAGGCCATTCCTATCAAGGGTACCAGAGCGTCAAGGGCACTTCCACGCTGCGCATAGACAACGAAGGATTCGCCGATGATGCGTACGCATCCCGAGCCACCGTATACGTAGTGGCGAACGTGGAGCCGGGTACATTCGGCAACCTGACCGAGGAAGGATACCCGGAAAAAATACCCGACAAAGACGCTTTCGAGGCATTCCATTACGAACCGACCTCGTACGAGACGCTCTTGGAACTGCCTGCCTCGGGCATGCCTATGGTGGGCAAGTCGAGCACGACGGTCGATCTGACGCAGGCGAAAGGAGAGGTGGTCATCGAGATGAAAGCGCTGATGGCCCGCATCGACTTCTCCTTCAAGGTGTCGTCGAGCAGCGGCGAAATCGGCAAGTTACCCTCGCTGAACCTCACCGACTACAAGGTGAGCAACATGGCCACCTCCATCCCTCTCATCGCCCCGGATAGCGAGAGCAACCTCGACCGGGACGGCGACGGAATCGCCGAGAAAGTCACCGAGAGAGAAGGCGTCATGGACCCAACTAGCGGCATTATCTACAACCAGAGCGGCGAGGCGACACTTTCGTTCTATGTTTTCGAGAACCTGCGCAAACCGGGATACGAAGGGGCGTATCCCTATCCCGACAGCATAGCCTCCGACGCCTACCAATGCTACAAGCCGCTGCTGGCCGTCAGAAAGGACGGCGATACGATCCCCGCAACACGTCTGGTTATCGGGGGTATCTACACCGATGCCGACGACCTGACTTACACCGCCACCTGTACGATCTATCTGGGCAGCGACCCGGTGAGCGACTTCAATGTCAGGCGTAACCACCAGTACCGCAACCGGGTGACGATCTCGGGCATCACCCGCACGGACGATCATTCCGGCAACAACGTGACTTTCGACGCCCGCATCAACGTAGAGACGACCAACCCTTACTATATCTCCCTCTTGCGGCACAAGAATCTGGACGCTCATTTCAACATTACGCCGATGGACATCTACCTGTACGATACGGAGCGCAATCCGTCGATGGACATAGAGGTAAAAGACCCGGAAAAGAACGACTGGGTACGTATCGAGCGGGTCCCGGCTTCCGTCATGGCGAGCGGCAATGCGGAAGACTACCAGATCAGCCATCCGGGACAGGCATACGCCGCCGGAACGGGCAAGCGCAGGTTCTTCACCACGAACCTGCTGACCGATCCCGACCAACTGGCGGACAATACGAGATACGACGATGTGCGCGACCGCGACCGAATCTATATTTATGCGGATGAGAATATCAGCACGAAAAGCCGTAAGGCAGACCTCGTGCTGACCTACAAGGAGAACGGGCAGCCGGTCGGCGAATCGCACACCGTCACGCTCGAACAGCACGGCTTGCTGAAAGTCAGCGTGGAGGATGGTGGCGTACACCAATATTATATCTATGCGGAAGCCTATGAAGAGTATCTGGACTACTATGATCCTCTCTCCTCGTGGACGACGGATCAGGTATACGACGGATTGTCATGGGGACCGTCCGACATGGGAAATATCAATACCGGACTTGGCGGATTCTTACCGCGACGGGATGCGATAGAAGGTTTCTTCAACGGCAGAAAAAACACCATAGCCATCCTGATGGAACAGGGCATTTACGGCCAAAACGACGGTTTTCTCGGCGACGGTTCTCCGACGCAACCGTTGCAGGCGATGGTGTTGGACGTCAAGCCCTCCACGGCGGCAGAGTATTGCTACCGCAAGAACAAAACCGACGGGGACGGGATGATTTCCTACGACAACATGCGATGGTACCTGCCGACCATCCGAGAGCTGGAAAATACGCTGACGACCTATTACGCCTCCACGCCGGAGTTCCAAAACTCGTTCTACTGGTCATGCAATCCGGCGCAAAGGCCCTTTCAGCTCGGAGATATTTCCATCATGGAAGCCACTTCGTACGCCCGCGCCACCATGGCCCACCAGGTCGACGGAAAGATTGTCCACAAACCCAGCGGCTCCGACCAGTTTTACGATCCGGACCTGGGACCAGCCAGTCCATACGGGAAAGCGCTACGGACCACCGTACTGCGTATCCGTGCCGTCTATCGCCCGGCCGACGATGCGGAAATAGACTGACGGAGCCGCTCCGGCTTATTTCCGGCAGCAGACAAGACGGATAGGGGAGGCGGACTTCAAACATAAGACCGTCCGGAATACATATATAGCTACCCGAAGCCGAAAGGCCCCGAACCATCAGGCCGTCTTGCCCGCAATCTTTTGTCCGCACGGGATTCCGTCCCGGCATGCACGTCTTCCGCCCGCTATCGAAGCAATTTGTTCGCCCGTTACCGGGCTCGGGCATTTTTGTCAATGCCCGCATGTTATCCGTTCGTCTCGCCGCTACTTTCCGATTCGCGGATAACTGGAATGAAAATTGCATCAAAGAACCTATATAATTACGATTGTTATGAAGAAATTGATTTTTATGGCCCTGAGCCTGATTTTCCTCGCGTCATCGTGTTCCAACGACGACCGTAAAAGCGACGAGCAGCCTACGCCTGCACTGGTTACTCCCGATGTCAGCGTACGCATGGCCGAACCTCTCAGCGTGCATCCCTTCACCGGTATTTTGGAAATATACCCCTGCAACGATGAATCGTCCGTCTATTACGGAAATTACTTCAACGGGAAACTGACCCCGTTCTACGGATACTATACTATCCTGAACGGAGATATATCCGGCCAATACAATCGCGAGCTGCATCTGCCGGTCGGGAATTACAATATGGTGTACTGGGGCACGCCGAAATACGACGAACCGATCCACAACTCGCCGCAGATCGTCTCGCCGGGGCTGATCGAGGGCGCCGATCTCTCCAAGCTCTATTTCAGCCTGCGAAGCATAGGCAATGGGCTCTATTCCCCCGTATACGATCTGGTACATGCCGTCAAATCGGCTCATATCGGCACGGATGCCCTGCAAACCTCGCTTTCGCGCGTAAGTTCGGGACTGAAAATGGTCATCAAACAGTCCGACGGCAGTGCATTCATTCCCGAAATCGCCAGCGTGAAAGTCAATATCGGCAATATCGCCGAAAAAATAAACTTTTATACCGGCACGGCGGAAAACATGACCAAAACCGTGCAGTTCGAGCTATCGCGTTCGGAAGACGGACTTTCGTACGGCAACATCACGGTGATGCTGTTTCCCTCGGCCGCTAATCCGCCGCTGGAGCTGATCATCACTCTGCAGGACGGTACGGAGTATAAACTGAGCGAAAATCTGAACGCGACTCTGTCACCCAATACACGGCTGACGCTGAACATCAACGTGGGCAAGATATTGGTGGACGGCAATCCGGGAGATTTCGACTACGACGACTGGAACGAGGAGAGCGAAACCATCGACTTTCCGATCGTAGATTAGAATTCAGGTTTAGTCCGTCGTCGCGCATTAAAACAGGCTGAACGGCCGTTAATAATAGTCCGTACAATAATCGGTGGAATATCTCAAGGTCTGCTCTTCAAAGAGAGCACGTTGAAAATGACCTTATATTCAAAGAAGGTTAGTTGTCTTTGAATGTAGGCAGAAATATACCGACTTAGCGGTGCCAATTCCAAACAAAACGCCTCAAGGGTATTCGCAAAGTCAAGACTTAAAAAATGGTTACGATTGAGTTGCCGAAAATGCATTTTTTCTATCTCAACAGGACACTAATTCATTGACAATAAGCCGTATATTAAAATTTAAAGAGTCGCAAATAAATATGCGACTCTTTGAATTTTAATACTTTATAAAAATCGGAACAAAAAACGGCGCCATATCCTTACTGCTAAGTTGTTTTATATCAATATCTTTGTAAAGAACCATTCCATTGTAGCACATTTTGGTCATGATGCGTGAAAGACGTCGGTTTGCTTGACGTTGCCTTGGCTTTTCAATACGATGCAAATATAACATTTCCCAAAAACAATGCTCTATAGCAAAACAATAACCCCAACTATTTTCAATATATTTTTAGAGTTAAAATATTTCTAAGCAACAACAATAAATAATCGAAATATTTTACCAATAAAATATTGTCATTATATTTGTATTTAGCTATTGACATTTGAATGAAATCCAAACTAAAAAACTTATTACGAGGAATCGTGATTTCCTCGATGGCAACATTGGCAAATAGTTACGGAGCCGAAGCGATGCCTACATATCGTTTTTCGGATGATTCGGACGATACACCTGCGGACGAATACGGACAAACCGATAAAGATACGAACGTCAAGATGTTGTTGCATCTGAACTCGGACGATACCTATACGCTGGCAGGTCACCGCAGTCATAGTTCGCATCGTAGCCATAGCTCACACCGATCGCACAGTTCCCATCGGTCGGGATCGTCGCATTATTCCCATTACTCGTCAGCTACCACGTCTCGCAGTACATCGACATCCTCGATTTCTCCGTCCGATTATACACTGGGGTCGCGCATTTTGTCACTAAATTCCTACGGTGCCGATGTCAAAGCATTGACAGACTTGCTTGTCAAACATAAATACATAGAAAAGGCTTCCGTCAATACCAATTATTTAGGATATGTCGTTTTCGACTCCGAAGTTCGCGACGCCGTCAGGTCTTTTCAAAAAGATGCAGGCATTACCCAAGACGGAATTGCAGGAAGCTCGACAATCGCAAAACTGCAAGTTTGGATTCCCCGCAATTACAATTTGGGCGATCGGCTGCTGAAAAAAGGAATGCAGGGTACAGACGTTACACAGTTGAAAAATATTTTGATAGACAAAGAATATATCGACAAGCCTTTCGTCAAAGGTAAGACTGATTTCGATATCGAAATCGAAAGAGCTCTGAAACGATTTCAGGACAGCATCGGAATCGAGGCTACCGGAGAGGTCGACACGCAAACCCTCTATTTTCTAAAGAAATAAGATGACTGATATTCAACTCGATTCGCAGGGCCGTATTGTACTTTCCGTGGATCTGTCCATATACGATGAACACATCGTCGACAAGACTCTCTACCGGTGGAGCGGCGATTTCGTAATAACCCGCATCAATTGCCCGAATACGACGCTTCAAACGATTACGTTCGCTGCATCCGAACCTATCTCCCCCAATACATTCAAGGCAATGGCCCGAAAACTCAGCGATGACTTCATCGACTATAAGAATCGGGCGATCATCGAATCGGAAACACGTGATTTGAGAAGCATTCTCTATGCCAAAGCATTCGCGAATAGCGACGATTTCGTTGAATTCGACTTCGACAAATGATGGGATACTTTCTGCTGCCGTTCCGATTTCATATCGTCCGCAACCGGGAGTTACTTGTCAATGATCTCGGCGACTACCTTTCGTTACCTCGCGGGAGTGTACAGCGCATAGTCGACCGGCAGATTCGACCCGACGAGGAGTTGTATAAAGATTTGATCGCATCGTTTTTTATCAGCGAACGCCCACTGCCTCGATTACTCGATTCGATGGCAGTTCGACTGGCTACTCGCAAAGCTTTTCTCGACCATTTTACGGCGTTACATATATTCGTATTAACACTTCGCTGCAACCAGAACTGCATTTATTGTCAGGCTTCGAGTAAGGAATGTCACCACGAGGGATATGACATGAGCGAAGAGTCGCTTCGGCAAGCCATCGATCTGATGTTCCGTTCACCATCGCCGTCTCTGACAATGGAATTTCAAGGAGGCGAGCCGACGCTTATGCCGCATCTTATCCGTAAGGGAATCAAGTATGCGGAAGAGAAAAACCGCACCGAACAACGACGGATTACCTATGTGATTTGTACGAATTGCGTCGCTCCCACGGATGAAATCCTCGATTTATGCAAGCGATACGGAGCCGTTATTTCCACCTCGCTCGACGGGCCGCAATTCCTTCACAACCGAAATCGAGGTAAGACAGACAGCTATCAAAAAGTTGTCAGCGGCATTGCGAAAGTCCGCCAAGAGCTGGGAGCAGATCGTATCTCCGCGTTGATGACTACTTCGGAATATTCGCTCGACTATCCACGCGAAATCATTGATGCCTATCGTGAAAACGGATTCCACAGCATTTTCATCCGAGCGCTCAATCCGTACGGATTGGCAAAAGAGAACGATGACTGGACCGCCTACTGCGACCGGTTCGTCGCATTCTACAAACAAGCGCTGGAATATATTCTCGAAATCAATAAGTCGGGTGAAACATTCATCGAGGAGTTCGCGACACTTATATTACGCAAGATTTTGACTCCGTTCCCGATCGGATTCGTCGATTTGCAATCTCCGTCCGGTATCGTTAATGGTGTGGCCGTATACAATTACGACGGATATGTCTACGCCTCTGACGAATCGCGAATGTTGGCCGAATATGACGATTATACTTTCCGCTTGGGGCGGGTGAGCGACTGTTACGAAAATCTGTTTTATGGCCGCAGGGTGCAGGAAATATCACGGTTATGGGCAACCGAGCACATTGCAGGATGCGCCGATTGCGCATTTCAATCGATTTGCGGAGCCGATCCCGTGCGAAATTATTCCACGCAAGGCGACATGTATGGTTTTCGTCCGACCTCCAATTTCTGCCGCAAACACAAAGCGATTATCGAGTATATCTTCGAACTTTTGACCGAGCGCAGAGAGGAGGTATTGCCCATTTTCAAAAGTTGGATTACAGGAACACGCGGATGATGAGAGATACGATCGACATAAGCTCTAACGACAATGCACTGTTCGTTACGTCTCAATGCAATAACCGGTGTGTCATGTGCTGTCAGCCTCCCTTACGACGGAACGATTTGGACGGTTATTTCCGAAAGAACATGGCATTGATCGATTCAGCCCCGTCCGAATTGCCTTCTATCGGTATCACGGGCGGCGAACCGACATTGCTCGGTGAACGGCTATTCGATATGATCCGTCATATTAAGATGAAGCTTCCCGATACGGAGATCCATCTGCTGACGAACGGGCGAGCGTTCGCAGACAGGGTATATGCGCAAAAACTAGCAGCTTGTGGTGTGGAAAATTTGCTGCTTGGTATTCCGCTCCATGCCGATAATGCCCCCGACCACGATGCCGTAACACAGGTTCGAGGTTCGTTCGAAGAAACGATGCTCGGATTATATAATCTCGATTGTTATGGTGTAGGAATCGAATTACGGGTCGTCATCACGCGCATGAATTATCGCCGTCTGCCAAAGCTGCCAGACTTCATATATCGCAATTTGCCGTTCGTCGAGTTCATATCGCTGATGGGATTGGAATACACGGGCTATACGATTAAAAACAGAAATGCCGTATGGATCGATCCACTGGATTATCAAGTCGAATTAGCACAAGCTGTTATTGAATTGCATGACTGGCATATGAATGTTTCCATTTTCAATCTGCCGCGATGCGTGCTTCCTGAATCGTTGTGGTCTTTCGCCCGAAAATCCATATCGGACTGGAAAATGAAATATCTCGACATTTGCTATAATTGTGCGGAACGGATGGAGTGTTGCGGATTGTTCGCTACTTCGAAAGACCAAAGTCGAGGAATTAAACCCATTAACAAATAGGACAATGTTTTGAAGCATTGTCCTATTTGTTGTTCACTGTCGGCTTGGCAAGCGAATACGAAGATATCCCGTACGCATTGCAACCGGTTATTCGATGTTTGGACGCGGTAAAACTTAGCGAACTCCTTCGGTAAGCCCCCCAGTTCGTTTAGTATAAAAGGCGAATGGATTACACAATATCAATTCTGTTTTGAATGCGAATGTGGTAATTCGCTTAAAGATACGCATTAGTTTTTCAGAGGAATTGATAGAAAGTTTTTTATCCGCTTTAAGGTAAATACGAAACTGATACACGAAATCGTGATTGACATTACGGATTGGAATGTCTTTTCTGTTCATCGTTTCTATCAAAAATTCTTGAAGCCTACGGTAAGTGAGGCTGTATTTGTTGAATGTGGATTGGGTAATATCGATTCCGACCAGTTTGTTTTTCGAGAAAATCGGAAAACAAAGAGAGCAAAGTATTCGCTTTTCTTCTTTGCCTAAAAATTTGTCCCGCACAATATTCAGGGTAACCAGATCGGTTTATTGGCTGACCGTTTGGTAACTTTCAATCGGCTTCGTTTGAAAAAATCGAAGTAAAAGTTGAGTCGCACAGCTTCTTTGGACCGTCTCTGAGTACGGGAGGCTTTCTGATCCCCAAGCTTGACGCTGACCTCGCTTTTTGTACTGAACTGACAACTGCTTCCATCGATGGTTAGGCGTACCATGAACGGGTGCTTTACCTAAAGTGTTGATACGGTCTTTTCTGATGAAAAAAAGGATTCTGAATGTACTCTTCATAACGGTTAATTTTTATCCTGCAACTAATTTGCTCATTGGGTAAACCGTTCTGTTTTGAGCCAACCAAAGTACTTAATTGTCAATATAATACGCGAAGCGAGTTTTAAAATCCGTACCACCTTTTAGGTTAATTTTTGCGGGTGGTACACTTTGGGCACGAAACCCCGTCGTAAACTGGCGGAATAAGAAGTCGATTTGACTTGGGTAAGAAGCTAAAAAAGCCCTTAAAACTTGATTTTAAGGGCTTTTGTCTAATATACATCTCTCTTTGTCTGAGAGTTAGAGCGGAAAACGGGACTCGGACCCGCGACCCTCAGCTTGGGAAGCTGATGCTCTACCAACTGAGCTATTTCCGCAAATGGCAAGGGCAAATATACGGTTTTTCCCTTTATTTCGTCACTTAAAAGGGCAAAAAAGATTGACGATAGCGAAAAAACTCCAACTTTTTTCAGGACAGACACCGCCGCGCAGTACGAGTGTAGAAGAGTAGGGGAAGGGAAGGGAAGGGAAGGGAAGGGAAGGGAAGGGAAGGGAAGGGAAGGGAAGGCAAGGCAAGGCAAGGGAAGGCAAGACCGGCCCCCTGCAGAAGTTCGGCAGCTGACAAACGCGGAAAGACATTTCTGCCCGCCCCTGCAACGAAACCGCAAACTACGGAACAAAAACGTAAAAGGGTGTCTCGTGAGAAACCGACAAGCCCTCCTGCAACTCACTCCATCTTCAGCACAGCCAAAAACGCTTCCTGCGGAACCTCGACATTCCCCACCTGACGCATCCGCTTCTTGCCTTTCTTCTGTTTTTCGAGCAGCTTGCGCTTACGACTGATGTCGCCCCCGTAGCATTTGGCCGTCACGTCCTTGCGAACGGCCTTCACCGTTTCGCGGGCGATGATCTTGGCGCCGATAGCGGCCTGAATCGCTATATCGAACTGCTGGCGCGGAATCAGTTCCTTGAGCTTCTCGCACATCTTACGGCCGAAATCATAGGCATGATCGACGTAAGTCAGCGACGACAGCGCATCGACCGGCTCGCCGTTGAGCAGAATGTCGAGCTTCGCGAGCTTGCTGGGCTTATATCCCGTCTGGTGGTAGTCGAACGACGCATAGCCACGCGATATGCTCTTGAGCTTGTCGTAAAAATCGAACACGATTTCGGCCAGCGGCATATCGAAATTGATCTCGACGCGGTCCTGCGTGATATATACCTGATTGAGCAGCGTGCCTCGCTTGTCGATGCACAGTTTGATGACATTGCCCAGATATTCGGTCTTCGTAATGATCTGCGCCAGAATATAGGGTTCCTCGATCGAGGAGATCAGCGTCGGCTCGGGCAATCCCGAGGGATTGTGCACGTCGAGCACATCGCCCTTGGTCGTATGGACCTTGTACGACACGTTCGGAACCGTCGTGATGACATCCATGTCGAACTCGCGGTACAGCCGTTCCTGAATGATCTCCATATGCAGAAGTCCGAGAAACCCGCAACGGAACCCGAAGCCCAGCGCCAGCGACGACTCGGGCTCGTAGGTAAGCGAGGCGTCGTTCAGATGAAGCTTCTCGAGCGAAGTGCGCAGATCCTCGTACTGGTCCGACTCGACCGGATACAGCCCGGCGAACACCATCGGCTTGACGTCCTCGAAACCGGCGATCGCCTCGCTGCAAGGGTTCCGCTGCGCAGTGATCGTATCGCCGACCTTCACGTCCGCCGAAGTCTTCAGGCCCGATATGATGTAGCCCACGTCGCCGGCGCGAAGCTCTTCGCGGGGATGCATCTTCAGCTTCAGTACGCCGACCTCGTCGGCCGTATACTCGCTGCCCGTATTGAACAGTTTGACGCGCTCGCCCTTGCGGAGCGTGCCGTTGAATATTCGGTAATAAGCGATAATTCCGCGGAACGGATTGAACACCGAGTCGAAAATCAACGCCTGAAGCGGAGCCTGTTCGTCGCCTTTCGGGGCCGGAATCCGCTCTATGATCGCTTCGAGCACCTGCTCGATTCCCTGACCCGTCTTGCCCGAAGCGGCCAGAATGCTGTCGGGATCGCAACCGAGCAGGTCGACGATCTGATCCTTGACCTCGTCGATCATGGCCGAATCCATATCGATCTTGTTCATGACGGGCACGATCTCCAAATCGTGATTCAGCGCCAGATAAAGGTTCGAGATAGTCTGCGCCTGAATACCCTGCGTCGCGTCGACCACGAGCAACGCGCCCTCGCACGAGGCGATCGCACGGGATACCTCGTAAGAAAAATCGACATGCCCCGGAGTATCGATCAGGTTCAGCACGTACTTCTCGCCCCTGTAGACATATTCCATCTGGATCGCGTGGCTCTTGATCGTGATTCCCTTTTCGCGCTCGAGGTCCATATCGTCCAGCACCTGAGCCTGCAGTTCGCGCTCCGAAAGCGTCTTGGTCGTTTCGAGCAGGCGATCGGCAAGCGTACTCTTGCCGTGATCGATATGCGCTATGATACAGAAATTGCGGATATTCTTCATACGTTCCTTTTATTCGTACGCAAAGTTAGTTAATTTTGCGAATTCGTAAAAAACGCCGTTCCCATGAATTGTCTCGCAACCGTCTCGCGCTACGCGTCGCTCGTCAAGTTTTCCCATACGATATTCGCGCTTCCTTTCGCATTGGTCGGATACGTGTACGCGCTGCAGTCCAACGGTCTGCCGTTCGAGTGGCCGGTGCTGGTCAAGGTGCTTTCGGCCATGGTGCTGGCACGCAACACGGCTATGGGATTCAACCGTTGGGCCGACCGGCGGATCGACGCGCAGAACCCGCGCACGAGCGGCCGCGAGATTCCTTCGGGTACGATCTCCGCGCGCAACGCGTTGTGGTTCGTCGTGCTGAACGCCGTGCTGTTCGTTCTGGTAGCATGGTGGATCAATCCGCTGGCTCTCGCTCTGTCGCCCGTCGCCCTGCTGGTTCTCACGGGGTACAGCCTGACCAAGCGCTTTACGGCCTGGTGCCATATCGTTCTGGGCGTGGCGCTCGGAATCGCTCCGATCGGGGCCTATGTCGCCGTAACGGGACAGTTGGCCGTGTTCCCGATCCTGCTCTGCGGGCTGGTTATCACATGGTGCGGCGGTTTCGACATCGTTTATGCATTGCAGGACGTGGAGTTCGACCGCGAGCACGGACTGCATTCCGTGCCGGCTCGCTGGGGAGTCCGGGGCGGCATCGCGATCAGCATCGCGCTCCACCTGACGAGCGTCTATGCCGTCGTCGTAGCGGGAACCTACTACGACGCCGGCAGCCTATATTGGATCGGAGCCGCTCTGTTCGTCGGACTGCTGGCCTACCAGCACATGCGTTTCACGCCGCGGAACCTGTCTCGGATCGGCCTTTCGTTCGGCACCATGAACGGACTGGCAAGCGTATGCTACGCAGCTTTCGCCATAGCCGACCTGCTCGTTCGGTACCGGTAGAGCAGGGGTTCTGCGCCAATGAAAGGGCGCTCGGACAACTAAATGCTCACCTGACGCTTGGCCTCCATCAGAATCGTGAAAGCGCGGTGAATGTCGCTGTCGCTGATAACGACGGTAAATTCGTTGGTCGTGCTGATGACCTCGGTGATATTGATGTTATCCCACGCCAATTCCTTGAAAATGTAATAGTAGACGCCCGGACAGATCGTATTCTCGGCGGGCAGTTTGACGGTAATGGACGACAGATCGACCGTTTTGGCGATATTGTTCTCATCGGCGAAAATCTCGTCGACCAGCCCGACGATCGTACTGCTGACGACCAGCGTCGTCTCGTATATCCCCTGTGAAAAGGTACAAAATACGTCCTTCATCGTGCGCACGCGGTCCAGCAGCATGGCCTGCCTCTCGTACAGCGTGGGAGAATTCACGAAGGCATAGTCGGCCAAATTCGACCGGACGATGATGTCGCCTATATTCTCGACGACTTTCTTGAACTTCATCGCCGACATCAGCTCGAGCCGGGGAACCAGCCGGTTGAGCGCCATAATGACAGCGCTGTCGTTGACCTCCTTGCCCACCTTCTTTTCGATTTCAGGCTTGAGCTGTCGTGCCAACGCCGAAAGATTGATCAGCCCTTCCACGAGAGCACCTTCGAGAAAAGGCTTTTTCTTAATGACCTCCTCTACCGCGTTCGGTATTGTAAGCATATCGGTATGTAATATATAATACGGTTTAACGATTCATCGGCCGACGTGCCGGCAGAGAGACCGCCATTAAAAATGTCCGGCACCGCCATGTGCAAAATTCGACGCCAGTGCAACTTGTTGCAAAAAAAATGAAAATATCGGACAAAAACAAACAATTTAGCATACTTTTGTGCAAAAGTAAAAGTATTGTTTGATTTTACAACTTCATGATCGAATTTATATGATTAAGGTGTTGAAGTTCGGCGGGACGTCGGTAGGTTCGGCCGCAAACATGAAAAAAGTAGCCGAGATCGTCCGCCGCGAGCAGGCTCGTATCACGGTACTGTCGGCCATGTCCGGAACGACCGACTCGCTGGTCAGAATCAGTCGGGCGGCGGCATCCGGAGATCGGAACGCCATCGAGGAACAGCTCGCCATGCTGACCGACAAATACACGCGCTGCATAGAAGAACTGCTCAGGGAACGCAAGCAGCAAGCGCTCGCGCGAATGAACGCAACCTTCGGGTTGATACGCGACGAAGCGGCCGCCTTCGCGGAATATGAGTCCGAACGGAAAATCATAGCACAGGGCGAGTTGCTGACTTCGGCCATTTTCACGGCCTACCTGCAGGAAACCGGACTGAAGGCCGAATGCCTGTACTCGCCCGACTTCATGGTCAAGGATCCCGGAGAAAAGGTCGACACGGAACGCATCGGCCGGGCGCTGGCCCGCGTCGCCGGCGACGACAGCACGTTTTTCGTCGCTCAGGGTTTCATTTGTTCTGACTCGCAGGGCCGGATCGACAATCTCGGCAGAGGGGGGAGCGATTACAGCGCGGCGCTGATGGGAGCGGCCGTCGAGGCGGCCGAGGTACAGATATGGACCGACATCGACGGCATGCACAACAACGACCCCCGTTTCGTAGACAACACCCGTCCGATCCGGACGATGAGTTTCGACGAGGCGGCCGAGCTGGCCTATTTCGGCGCGAAAATCCTGCACCCGGCTACGATTCAGCCCTGCAAGGATCACGGGATAGCCGTGCTGCTTAAGAACACGATGGACCCCGAGGCTCCCGGCACGACGATATCGAACCGCGACGACGACACGAAGTCGTTCCACGCCGTCGCGGCCAAAGACGGCATCACGGTCATCCGCATCCACTCGGCGCGCATGCTGATGGCATACGGTTTTCTGCGCAAGGTGTTCGAAATTTTCGAGCAATACCGAACTCCGATCGACATGATCACCACGTCGGAAGTCGCCGTCTCGCTGACCGTCGACAACGACAGCCACATCGACGAGATCGTTCGCGACCTGAGCGCGCTGGGTTCGATCGAAATCGAGCGCGGCAACTCGATCGTTTGCGTCGTGGGACGCATGGAACACGGCGACGCGGGTCTGGCCGCCCGTGTCTTTGAGTGCGTGCGCGGCGTTCCGATCAAGATGATCTCCTACGGAGCCAGCCACCGCAGCCTGGCCATACTGATCGACACGGAGCACAAAAAACGGACGCTGCAATGCCTTAACGACGGACTGTTCTGAATATGGGAGCACGCAAATATATCGGACGACTGCAGGAGTTGCCTACGCCGTTCTACTTCTACGACATGGATCTGCTGCGCAGTACGCTCGCGACGGCCGTGAGCGAAGCTTCGCGCTACGGCTATCGGATACATTACGCGCTGAAGGCCAACTTCGATCCCCGCATCGTCGAAACGATACGAAAAGCGGGACTCGGAGCCGACTGCGTCAGCGGGAACGAGGTCCGCGCGGCGATCGAGGCGGGCTTTCCGGCCGAAGGGATCGTTTTCGCCGGCGTCGGGAAAACCGACCGCGAAATCGAATACGCGCTCGGACAGGATATCTTCTCGTTCAACTGCGAATCGGCCGCCGAAATGGAAGCGATCAACGCCATCGCGGAGCGAATGGGGCGCAGAGCTCGCGTCGCGCTGCGCATCAATCCCGACGTCGACCCGATGACGCACCGGTACATATCGACCGGCAAAGCCGATAACAAATTCGGCATCTCGTACACCGAGATCGACCGCGTGATCGCCTCGTTGAAGCGACTGAGCCATCTGGAAATCGTCGGTCTGCACTTTCACGTCGGATCGCAAATCGGATGCATGGAAGTGTTCGAGCACCTGTGCGAACGGGTCAACGCGATCCGCTCCTGGTTCCGCGAGCGCGGAATCGTCCTGCGCCACCTGAACATGGGAGGTGGTTTGGCCGTCGACTACGAAAACCCCGACCGGGAGCCGATACCCGACTTCGCTGCCTACTTCGCCGTCTTCAACCGCCGCCTCGAAACCGAGCCGGGACAAACCGTCCATTTCGAGCTCGGCCGCTCGCTGGTCGGACAATGCGGCGATTTGGTGACGCGCGCATTATACGGCAAGACGACCGCCGCAGGAACCCAAGTCGTCATCGTGGACGCCGGTATGACCGACCTGATCCGCCCGGCCCTGTACGGAGCCCGCCACCGGATCGAAAATCTGACCTCCTCGGGCAAGCCGCGCACCTATACCGTAGTCGGTCCGATCTGCGAGTCTTCCGACACGTTCGCCACAGGCATCGAGCTGCCCGAAACCTCCCGGGGCGATCTGCTGGCGATCCGGACGGCGGGAGCCTACGGCATGGCCATGGCTTCGCGCTACAATCTGCGCGACCTGCCCGGGGCCGTGTACAGCGACGCGCTGCCGACCGGACGGCAATGACCGACCATCCCGGGCACACCGCCCTGATCCGTAGCAGGCCCGCAAGCCCACACTCGATCAAAGTCTATAAAATCCGAAAGGGGGAAGTGCGTCTTCCCCTTTCGGATTTTCCCGATATGCCTGAAATCCGCCCCGCCGCGAATCAACGCGCCAGAAGTTGGCTACTTGACAAACTTTTCGTAACTTTCGCCACATTTCAACCGGCGACAGCGCCCGCAATCGGCCTTGTACGCACGACGCGCGCGACCGGAACGGAGCAAAAAAACATCAAGCGCTATGAAAATATCATTCAACTGGCTCAAACAGTATATCGAAACCGACCTCGACGCCGAGCAGGCCGCCCGAATTCTGACCGACATCGGGCTGGAAGTCGAGGCACTCGAAAAGACGGAATCGATCCGGGGAGGACTCGCAGGAGTGGTCGTCGGCCACGTACTTACATGCGAGAAGCATCCCGATGCCGATAAGCTGCATGTCACGACGGTCGATCTGGGCGACGGCACGCCGACTCAGATCGTCTGCGGCGCCCCGAACGTGGCCGCCGGAGAGAAAGTGATCGTCGCGACGATCAATTCGACGCTTTATCCCACGGGAGAGCAGAACGGATTCAAAATCAAGAAAAGCAAGATACGCGGCGTCGAGTCGCTGGGCATGCTCTGCGCCGAGGACGAAATAGGCGTCGGCACGGCCCACGACGGAATTATCGTGCTGCCGCAGGACGTGCCGGCCGGTACGCCTGCCCGCGACTATTTCCAACTGGAAGACGACTACCTGCTCGAGATCGGCCTGACGCCGAACCGTGCCGACGCGATGTCGCACTACGGCGTAGCGCGCGATTTGGCCGTTTATTTAAAAGCCAACGGCCTGCCCTGCAAGCTGAAGCTTCCGCCGGTGGAAGCCTTCGCACAGGACAGCGACCGGAAAGAAATAACCGTCGAAGTGCAGAATGCCGAAGCCGCGCCGCGATACATGGGCGTCACGATAACCGGCGTGAAGGTGGCTCCCTCGCCCGAATGGCTCCAGCGACGGCTGCGCGCGATCGGAATGAATCCGAAAAACAACGTGGTCGACATCACCAACTTCGTTCTGCACGAAACGGGACAGCCTCTGCACGCGTTCGACGCGGCGAAAATCGAGGGCGGCCGCATCGTCGTGCGGACCTGCCCCGAAGGAACCCCTTTCACGACGCTGGACGGGATCGAGCGCAAACTTTCGGCCGACGACCTGATGATCTGCAACGCCCGCGAGCCGATGTGCATAGCCGGCGTGTTCGGCGGGCTCGACTCGGGCGTCACGGAAACGACGACCGACATCTTTATCGAAAGCGCCTATTTCAACCCGGTCTGGGTTCGTAAAACGGCCAAGCGCCACGGGCTGAGCACCGATTCCTCGTTCCGCTTCGAGCGCGGGATCGATCCCGACATGACGCCCTACGCGCTGATGCGCGCGGCCCTGCTGGTCAAGGAACTGGCCGGGGGAGAGATTTCGTCTCCGGTCACGGATCTCTATCCCGTCCGTATCGAGCCGTTCCGGTTCGACGTATCGCTCGACCGGGTTCGCAGACTGATCGGCAAGGAGATTCCCGACGAGACGATCCGCCGGATCGTCGTTGCGCTCGACGTGCGGATCGAAAGCGAACGCGACGGCATACTGAGCGTTGCCGTACCGCCTTACCGGGTGGACGTGCGGCGCGAGGCCGACCTGGTCGAGGATATTCTGCGCATATACGGCTACAATAACGTGGAGATTCCGCAACGCGTCCACTCGACGCTGTCGTACGCTCCGCATCCCGACCGCGACCGGCTCGTCAACCTGCTGTCGGACATGCTGACCGCCAACGGTTTCAACGAGATCATGAGCAACTCGCTGACCAAGGCGTCCTATTACGACGGACTGGCCGGCTATCCGGCCGAGCATTGCGTACGGATACTGAATCCGTTGAGCAACGACCTGAGCGTCATGCGTCAGACGCTGCTGTTCAACGCGCTGGAAGCCGTCCAACTGAACGTGAACCACCGCAACGCGGACCTGAAGCTGTACGAATACGGAAACTGCTACTTTTACGACCCGGCCAAAAAGGAGGAAGGGGGACTGGCTCCGTACTCCGAGCGGGCCAAGGTGTCGATGACCGTCACGGGAAACGACCGTCAGCCCTCGTGGAACGTCGCCGCGCAGCCCGCCGGCTTCTTCACGCTGCGAGCCATGGCGGAAAAGGCGATGCTGCGCTTCGGACTGGACCTGAATGCGGCCGAGACCGAACCGCTCGAAAGCGACCTTTACTCGGAAGCGATCGTCTGCCGCTGGAACGGAAAGAAACTTCTCGAAATGGGCATCGTGTCGAAAAAGATTCGCAGCCTGTTCGACATCAAGGCCGACGTATACTATGCGGAACTCGACTTCGACACGCTGGTCAGGATCACGCGGAACCACTCGGTCACGGTCTCGGAACTGTCGAAATATCCCGAGGTCCGTCGCGACCTGGCCCTGCTCGTGGACAAGGAGGTAACCTTCTCCCGGCTGTACTCCATCGCCCGGAGCACGGAGAAAAAGCTGCTCCGCAGCGTCTCGCTGTTCGACGTGTACGAAGGCGACAAGCTGCCCGAAGGCAAGAAATCCTACGCGCTGAGCTTCATCCTCGAAGACACGACCAAGACGCTGACCGACTCGGCGATCGACCGCGCGATGAGCAATCTGATCCGCGCTTTCGAGCAGCATGCCGGAGCCGAAATCCGCTCGTAAACTCCCGGCGGAAAGAGCGCAAACGAACCGAAAAAACTTAAACGAGAGAATATGCAGGAAAAAATACTGATTCTGGACTTCGGATCGCAGTACACGCAGTTGATCGCCCGCCGCGTGCGCGAGTTGAACGTATATTGCGAAATCCACCCTTTCAACCGCATTCCGGCGCTGGACGCATCGGTACGAGGCGTCATCCTGTCCGGGAGCCCCTATTCGGTCCGCGACAAGGAGGCCCCGCGCGTCGATCTGTCAGCGATCAAGGGCAAGCTGCCGCTGTTGGGCGTCTGCTACGGAGCCCAGTACCTCTCGCATTGCTACGGAGGCGAGGTCGCTCCCTCGGCGACGAGGGAATACGGACGGGCCATGCTGTCGAAAACGGAAGGCGACAATCCGCTGATCAGGGACCTTTCCGAGCGGACGCAGGTATGGATGTCGCACGGGGATACGATCGTCCGGATTCCGGAAAGCTACCGGATCATCGCCAGCACGGAGGACGTGCCGGTCGCCGCGTTCCAGATCGACGGAGAGCAGACATGGGGCATCCAGTTCCATCCGGAAGTGTACCACTCGACCGAGGGCAAGCAGTTGCTGAAGCATTTTGTCGTCGACATCTGCGGCTGCCGTCAGGACTGGACTCCCGCCTCGTTCGTCGAATCGACCGTCGCCGAACTGCGCGAAAAGATCGGGCCGGACAAAGTGCTGCTCGGGTTGTCCGGGGGAGTCGACTCGTCGGTAGCGGCCATGCTGCTGCATCGGGCCGTCGGCCAGCAACTGATCTGCATTTTCGTCGATATGGGACTGCTCCGCAAGGACGAGTTCGAGAACGTACTCAAATCGTACGAGTCGATGGGGCTGAACGTGATCGGCGTCCGCGCCGGCGAAAAGTTCCTCTCCGACCTGAAAGGAGTGACCGATCCCGAGCGCAAACGCAAGATCATCGGGCGGGACTTCATCGAGGTATTCGACGCCGAGGCGCAGAAGCTGACCGACGTGCGCTGGCTCGCTCAGGGGACGATCTATCCCGACGTGATCGAGTCGACGTCCGTCAACGGTCCGTCGGCCACGATCAAGTCGCACCATAACGTGGGAGGCCTGCCCGAAAAAATGAATCTGAAGATCGTCGAACCGCTCCGACTGCTTTTCAAGGACGAGGTGCGCCGTGTAGGCCGTCAGCTCGAGATACCTTCCGACATTCTGAACCGCCACCCGTTCCCGGGCCCGGGGCTCGGCATCCGCATTCTGGGCGAAGTGACGGCCGAAAAGGTGCGCATCCTGCAGGAAGCCGACAAGATATTCATCGACGGACTGAAAGAATACGGCCTGTACGACCAGGTATGGCAGGCAGGCGTGATGCTGCTGCCGGTCCAGTCCGTAGGCGTGATGGGCGACGAGCGGACCTACGAGAGTTGCGTCGCGCTGCGCGCCGTCACTTCGACGGACGGCATGACGGCCGACTGGGTCCATCTGCCCTACGATTTCCTCGCGAAAATGTCCAACGACATCATCAACCGCGTGAAAGGAATCAACCGCGTCGTCTACGATATCAGCTCGAAACCGCCCGCAACGATCGAGTGGGAGTAAAGCTTCTCCGATCGACGATACGATCGTCACGGATTTCCCCTGTTCGTCGAGAGCAGGGGAAATCTTTTATACGGTCATCGGCTGTACCGCACTCGTCCCATAGGACTTCGGCGATGGACGACGCAAAAAAACCTGCAGAGACCTCTACATCTCCGGAGGTGCCTCATGAGTGTAATCCAAAAAACGGATACCTTCGGGCAGGTCGCGTTCGATCAGAGTTTTCATTTTCTTGGCAAAGGGACACGGATAACCCAGCGGCGTACCTTTCTGAATGCACGAAGCGAAAACGATCGTGTCGGCGCCTCTCCGGACAAGCTCCCTTGCCCGTAACACCGATTTCTTCGCAGGGCATCCCCCGCAATTGCAAAAACCGACAATATCTATATCCTCGGTTATTCCCTCGAAAACACCCTTTCTTTCTCTAATCATTTTGAAATCGGTCGTTCCCGGGCAAAAATCTTCCGTCTGCATACACCGGATAATCCCAACTTTCATATCGATTCACTTTATAAATTTTGAAATATGACGACAAACGAACATCCCTCCCTGCCAATGCACACCCGTCCGCCCAGCCAACTCGACAGAACGATTCACCCAATCGCTGCACACAGATAAACCGTCGGGCCTCTCTCGCCCGCTTCCGTTCGCAGACCGGACCGCCTCTACGATCGTTCTGTCCGTCACCAATCGATTTCAGCGATTCCGTGATCGCGCAGATAAGCGTTCGCCCTGCTGAAATGCCGGCAGCCGAAAAATCCCCGGTCGGCAGACAGAGGCGAAGGGTGGGGTGCCGTCAGCACGCAATGACGGGAACGGTCGATAAACGCGCCCTTTTTCTGGGCGTAGGCGCCCCACAGCATAAAGACGAGATGCTCCTTACGCTCGTTCAGTTCCCGGATCACAGCATCGGTGAACCTTTCCCAACCGCGGCCTCGGTGCGATCCGGCCTGATGAGCCCGCACGGTCAGAATCGCGTTGATCAGCAGAACACCCTGATCGGCCCAGCGCTCCAATCGGCCCGAAGAGGGAAACGGCTTGCCCAGATCGCTCTCGATCTCTCGGAATATGTTGACCAGCGAAGGCGGGAACGGCACGCCGTCGAGCACCGAGAAGCACAGCCCGTAATACTGCCCGGGCTCGTGATAGGGGTCCTGCCCGATGATAACCGCCCTGACGCGGTCGAAAGGGCAACTGTCGAACGCATGGAATATCCGCCGCGCCGGAGGATAAACCGTGCAGCTCGCATACTCGTGCCGTACGAACTCGGCCAGCTCGGCGAAATAGGGACTGTCGAACTCGGGCTGCAGGCAGCGGCGCCAGCTTTCTTCTATTCTGACATTCATATCTGTGTTCTATGTTTTTCGACTGTGCGGAACCTGAGCCTTCGGCCTATCCGGGCGCCGCAATACGCGTGAAACGAATATATAAAAGTATAAAAACTTGCCGCAATTTCTCCCAGTATTTTTCTAAAATCGCTCGTTTCCCTGCTTCATTCATGGCAACCGACGAATAATCGCTATGTTTGTAAAAAACAACGCGAGGTTCGCCATGCAAGACGTTATAGAATTTCTCAGACAGCTGCGGCTCCACAACGACCGGACCTGGTTCGAGGCCAACAAGTCGTGGTACCGTGACGCGCAATCGCAATTCGCCGCCTTCGTCGAGGAGCTGATCGCCGGCATCGCCCGATTCGATTCCTCCGTGCAAGGGCTCGCCGCAAAAGATTGTACCTACCGGATTTATCGCGACACACGCTTCAGCGCCGACAAGACCCCTTACAAGACCCACATGGGAGCATACGTTTGCCGGGGAGGCAAAAAGTCGGGATTTGCGGGCTATTATTTCCACGTCGAGCCGCAGAGCGACGCTCCGGGCGGCCATCTGCTGTCGGCCGGAATCTATATGCCGGACCGGGACGTGCTCGAAAGCATACGGGAGGAAATACTCGACAACGGAGCGGCGTTCGAGGCCTCGGTCAAGCGAGCCAGAGGATTCCGCCTGTACCAAGGCAACAAGCTCAAGAAATTCCCCGCAGGATTCACTACGGAAGGCGCATATTCGGACTATTTGAAGCTGAAGGATTTCTATCTCGAGAAATTCGTCGACGAAGACTACATGCTGCAGCCCGACCTAGCGCGGAAGGCGGTGGCCGACTTCAAGAAAACCTTCGATTTCAACGAACGACTGAACCGGGCCGCGGCCTATGCCTTCGAAAACCGGTAGGGGAATCCCGACTCCGGAAAGCCCGCTGAGCCGTCCGCGCCGAGCGGTCCGTATCTTCCCGGTAAAACGCCGGACGAAGGCAGAGCCCTTTGAAAAACGAAAAACCCGTTCACGTATCCGATCGGCCGTTTCCGATGCTCCACGCCGTACAGCAAGGCAGCGGCTTTTTCATGGCGATCGGCACCGGATCGTTCGTAACGAAAACTGCCGACATCCGAAAAAAGAACGGCTTATGTATGAGAGCGGTTTTCGCGGACATACGAGCGAAGAAACAAAGCGTTCCGGAGCCGACGGTTCCGGAACGCTTTGTACGACAGATCGAAAAACTATTTCTTTTCAGGCTTGACTATTCCTTCCCGCATCCGAGTGTCGGCCTGAATGTTCTGAAACTTGTAATAATCCATAACGCCCAGATTGCCGTTGCGGAAAGCTTCGGCGATCGCCATCGGAATCTCCGCCTCCGCTTCGATCACTCTGGCGCGCGCCTCCTGAGCCTTAGCGATCATCTCCTGTTCCAGAGCGACGGCCATCGCGCGCTTTTCCTCGGCCTTGGCCTGCGCGATGTTCTTGTCGGCATTAGCCTGATCCATTTGCAGGAAAGCGCCGATATTCTTGCCTACGTCGATGTCGGCGATGTCGATCGACAGAATCTCGAAAGCCGTACCGGCATCCAAACCCTTCTCGAGCACCACGCGCGAAATGAAGTCAGGATTCTCGAGCACGGTCTTATGCGAATCCGACGAGCCGATCGACGAGACGATTCCTTCGCCGACACGCGCCAGCACGGTATCTTCGCCCGCGCCTCCGACCAATTGCTTGATATTGGCGCGGACCGTTACGCGGGCCTTGGCGATCAGCTGGATACCGTCCTTGGCCACGGCCGCCACGGGAGGCGTATTGATCACTTTCGGATTGACCGACATCTGGACCGCTTCGGCCACGTTACGGCCGGCCAGATCGATCGCGGCCGCCATGCGGAAGTCGAGCGCGATATTCGCTTTCTGGGCCGAAATAAGTGCCGTTACCACATTGGGGACGTTGCCGCCCGCCAGATAGTGCGCTTCCAGATCGTTCGCGGTCAGGTGCAGCCCCGCTTTCGTTCCCGCGATCAGCTGGTTGACGATCACCGAGGGGGGGACCTTGCGGAAACGCATCAGCACCAACTGAATCAGGCTGATCCGCACGCCCGATACCAACGCGGAAAACCACAGGCCGATCGGGATAAAGTAAAGAATGAACCACAGCAGCACGAGCGCCACGAAGGCCACAACAATCCAAATTCCCAGTTCCATACAATCTATTTATTAAAAGTTCAATACAATTCACACAACCGGACAAGACTCCCTTAGGAGTTCTTCCCGGGAAAGGCTTCGGGTCGCTCCTCCGCTCTTTCCTGCGCCGCAACCCGGCGGACGACC